>Ga0209084_1000038_pt1 | contig 126533 bp, 137 predicted proteins | sample C_130820_MF_Meta_FD_187309 | JGI IMG/M metagenome (GOLD analysis project Ga0209084, IMG submission 187309) | Freshwater microbial communities from Lake Croche, Canada to study carbon cycling - C_130820_MF_MetaG (SPAdes) (version 2) | ecosystem: Environmental > Aquatic > Freshwater > Lake... | reverse complement strand
AGGAACTAAAACTTTTAGAAAACAATTAGCCAAACAATATAATGTGGAGAATTATGATTTTAGTGGAAGTAAAAATATAGAGTTGTTAAATAAGTTACGTCAGAATGATGACATGCTTGAAGAAAATGAATCTACAGTCACACCAGTTTCTGTAGATAAGATGATGCAAATGGAAAAAGAAGCTTCTATTCCTAAAGCTGTTCCTCAAATGATACAACAACCTAGACAAAATGTAGTTCCTGTTGTTAAGAAAAAACCAGTTAGGCAAGTTAGAGATACTGAAGAAGTTGAAGAAGTGACTACTCCTATTAATACTAATCCATTTGGAGGATTTTCAAATCCAGCAGGACGAGGAAAAGTATTAGCAAATTTTAGAACTCCTTCTCCAGCACAATCTTTTAATACTCAAGCATGGGCTAATAATCCTCTTAACTCTACTAGCTTTGTTAATAATTATAAAGCAACTGCTCCTGTAGTTAAAAAACAACAACCAATAGTTAAAAAGCAACAGCCTTCAAAAATAGGAACTCAATCTTTTAATGAAAATGCTTGGGCTAAAAATCCAATAAATCCACTTAGTATTGTTCCAGCATTTAAAAAAGTTAATAAACAAACTGAGGTTGAAGAAAGTGATCCTATAAAAAAGAAACAAAAACCAATTTCAAATGATATAGAAATGAGTGACGTTTTAGGAATGTTTACAGGTAATCCTTCTTTAGCAATAAAATTAAGTGACAAACTTGCTAATAATGAAACATTCCAAGATGCTAAATCTATTTTTGAAGAAAGAGGTATATCAGGATTATGGGATGCTTATCAAAATAAAAGTGTTAGAGATAAAGGACTTGCAAAAGGAGATGACTCAACAGCAATTACTAACTTTACAATACCTGTAGTCAACCCTAATGTTAAAGATAGTTTACCTCCTCCTGTAGTTTTTGGTAAACAAGTAGTAGATACAGATAGAGAAGATCCTAATTTTTATCATGCTCCTATGTATGTTGATTTAAATAGAGCTAAGTTTGGATTTAAAAACAGAGGAGGCAAACCATCAACAGAACAAAATGGTATTACAGAAACTGCTGGATTAGTATTAACTCCATTTGCTGCTGAATACTCATCAAAATCTAAAAGAAGAAACAGTGCATCTGATGATTTCTTAGGTACTAATACAATTAGAAAATATAAAGATAATGAGATAAAAGATAATGTTATATATGGTGGTATAGATGATAATGGTACATTCCAATTAGGGTATGGTAAAGATATGAAAGGAAAGAATCTTACTATGTCTGATTTTAGAAGTGTAGAAACAGAAGGTTTTATTAAAGATGCAAAAGGTAACTATAAGTTAGGTACAGAAACAAGTAATAAAAAGACTTCTAAAGTACCTCATGTAAAAACTGACAAGGGTGAAACTTATTTACCTTTCCTTGTACCAAATGCAGGTAAAGATCAAGATAAAACTTATGGACAAAATACAGGTGGTAAAATAGTTATTGCCACTCCAGACTTTAAAGAAAAAATTCTTGTTGGTGGATCATTATCAGATGTTGATAAAGCACTAGAAGAATTTAAAGCTAAACACAAACTTTCTAAAGTAAAATTAATTGTTTTAGATAATGGTACTTATTCTAGAGGGTTTATGAAAAAAGGAAATAAAATATCTTCTGCAGATTGGAAAAAATATGAAGTTAATAGTTCTGGTGGTGCAGGGTTTTATTTAAAAGGTCAAGGATATAAAATGGGAGGTTCTGTAACTATAGGAGATGAAATGGATGTAACAGATGAAGAGTTAGAACAATTAAAAAAACAAGGTTATAAATTTGATATAATTTAATTACTATGCCAAGAATAAAAATAACAGGTGTACTACCAAAAGCAGCATTAGGTTTTGAAACAACTAATCTAACTACAGATGCACCATATGATCCTGAATTTGAAAAAGCCATTAACTTTATGATGGACTACGAGCAAGAAGGTAGTTCAGCTGGTACTAAAGGATATGTAGGGGGTGGTTCTAATTGGGGTACTAACCTAACTGAATATGACACTGGTAAAAAAGATCCCCAAGGAAAACCTATTATGCAAAAAATAGGAAATAAAGATGATGCTAAAAAATACTATTATGATAATTATTGGTCTAAAGTAAAAGATTTACCACCAGGTTTAAGAACAAGAGCTTTACAATTAGCTGTTAATACAGGTGATCCATATGGTGAACTTATGGTGGCTGGTAGTAGTTTTAAAGGAGTGGATCCTATGAGTCCTGAAGAAAGAGCAGCTACTAAATTACAACGTAAAAATTTATCTCCTGATCAATTTACAGGAGATGATTGGAAGAATCGTAAAGATCAGGTGTTAGCTGCATATAATAATAATCCTACAGAGTTTCTTAAAAATTTAGATTCTGAACAAAGTAGATATTATAATCTAGGTCTTAATAGTGGGAAGAACCCACAAAACATGAAGGATTTTCATACGGGTTATTATCAAGGTGTAGGTAATATAGCTAATGAGTATGTAACACAACCTGGAAATACTAAAACAGCAGCACCTCCTGTAAGTACGGCACCAGTTACACAAGCTCCTGTACCTACAGTTAGTGGTCCTCAGGCACCTAAGCAAGATGAAGAAATAGATTATGCAGCAAAGCTTCCCAACTTTACTAAAATAATAGGACAGAAGTATGGTAATAAATCTTTAAAAAAAGTTGATAATCCAGGAGCACCTGAACCTACTCAGTTGTCAGGATTTACACAACAACCTATGCCTGGTTTATGGGATGCTAATTTAGACATCAATGGACAAAATCCTAATGATGCTTACTTACCTCAAAAAACAATTGTTACAGGTGATGGAAATAAAACAATTACTCCTGGTGTAAATACAGGTGCCCCAAAATTATATTCAACAGATCTTAATAGTACAAGTGAACCAGACGTTGTAACTCCAAAAATAAATTGGGGTCAAAAGTTTGCAAACTGGACTGATAAATCTTTTAACAATGTTAATAAAGCTTTGCAAACTCCAGCTAAAATTGCTGGTAGTATTGAAATGGGTTTAGGAGTTACAAATGCTATTACTAGTTATATTGATAATGAGAGGATAGCAAAAGAAATGAAAAGAAAACAACTTCAAAGTAGATTTAATGCTCCGGTTTCCATGCCTGTAGGAACAGTGGGATCTCGTGGTGATTATACACAAGAAGGTGTATATGATCCTAAGAGATACGTTGTAAATAAAGGAATGTACACTAATGAACTAGCTCCAGGTCTTTCATTAGGAAAGTATGGTGGTGAATTAAATGAGATGGCTTTTGGTGGAGGTATTATTGAAGAATCTGCACCAGACATTCCTCTTGATGTAATATCTTTAGATGCAACTTCAAAGCAACCATCTTCAAATTCACAAAGTAACTTAAGTAATGTAGATGCAGCTAGTTCTGATTCTGATTACATGCTTCCTGTACAAAACTTTAAAATAACAAGTGGGTATGGATCTAGAAATGCACCTTTAAAAGGAGCTTCTACAAATCATAATGGACTTGATTTAGGTGTAGCTATTAATAGTGATGTATTTGCTCCAATGAATGGAGTGGTTAAAAGTATTTATAGTAATGGATTAGGAGGTAATCAACTTGTTATAGAACATGAAGATGGATCAAGAACAGGATATGCTCATTTAAATGGGTATAAAGTAAAGGTAGGGGATAATGTATCTAAAGGTCAAGTGATTGCTCTATCTGGAAATACAGGAAATTCAACTGGTCCACATTTACATTTTACTTATAGAAATCCTTCTGGGGATTTGGTAGATCCAAGTAGAATATTTAATTTTAATATAGACTTTCCTAAAGAAAAAAATTCTACTGGGAGTGTTGATCCAACTGTTACAAACAATCCATTAAATATTCACTATGGAGATTTTACTAAAAAATATAATGCTACAGTGGGTGGAGAAGATAATGGAGGATATATTGCAGCATTTCCAACTCCTGAGGTTGGTGTCAAAGCTGCAAAAGATTTATTAATGGGAGGAGGATATGCTGGAGCAGGATTAACAATAGCTCAAGCTAGAAATAAATGGGTGAGTGGAAATCCTAATATAACTAATCCATCTACTCCTGATATAGTAAAATCAATGGGAGGAGATAAGAAACTCACCGAACTAACTTCTAAAGAAATTAACAATCTACTTATTCAATTTGCTAAATGGGAAAATTCAAAAAGTCCTGATATAATTAAAAGATATTCATTTGAAGAAGGTGGAGAAACTAATGCTCCAAACAATTATAATGAAGGGGAAGAGTATGAATTAACTGAAGATGAAATAAGAGAAATATTAAATAATGGTGGTAATGTAAAATTTATATAACGGTCTAATAATAAACTTATGAAAAAATTTAAAGTGATTGTTGAAAAAGCTCCCCAGCAAATGAAATACGGTGGACAATCTAGCTACGGTCTTAGCTTAAACCATAGAGGGATTTATTCCAATATGGCTGACAATCCTTATGATGATGTAGGAAGTACAATAAAACCTGTTCCTCGTAATCAAGCTAATATAGAAGCTGAAAAAGGAGAAACAGCATATGGTGATTTTGATGGAGATGGTCAAAGAGAACATATGAAAATTCCTGGTAGATTACATAGTGAAGGAGGAACACCTCTAAATGTACCAGAAGGAACTTTTATTTATTCTAATACTAAGAAGATGAAATTGGGAGGCCCAATACTTTCACATTTTGGCAAAGGTAAGAATGATAAGAAAAAGTACACTCCAGCCGAGCTTGCTAAACAGTATGACATTAATAAATATAAAGCTATTCTTAATAATCCTAATTCAGATGCTTTAGCTAAAAAAACTGCAAAAAATATGATGGCAAATTATGAAAAGAAACTTGCTGAACTTGCTTTAGTACAAGAAGGTAAAAAAGGATTTCCTCAAGGTATTCCTAAAGTGGCAGAATCATTAATGAAACAACAACAACGTACTCAACAAAATTCTAATGAAGGTCAAGAAGCTCCACAACAACCAGGCATGGCTTATGGAGGTATGTTTGATAATGGTGGATTTGTTCCTTCTTATAATATGGATCCTTATATGGCATATGGTGGGATGTTTGATTATGGGGGAGAAGAAGATATGTATGCAAGAGGTGGTCAGAAAAGAAGTAAAGGTGGTAGTAAAGATCAACAAATAATTCAAGGAGTAGCTCAAATGTTACAACAAGGAGCTAAGCCAGAAGAAGTTTTACAAGAATTAGTACAAGCTAAAATTCCTCAGAAGAAAGCTATTGCTATTATACAAAGTGTTATGCAACAAATGGGAGCAGGTGCTGCTCAACAACAACCTCAACAAGGAATGATGTCTCAACAAGCTGCTCCTCAACAGATGTCACCAGAGGAACAACAAATGATGATGGCCCAACAACAAGGAATGGATCCTTCTCAAATGGCTGCATACGGTGGAGACTTTAGAAGAGGTGGACAAACTTTTAATCCAGGGGGCAATGGTACTTATTATCAAGGTACATACTTTGATCAAGGAGGAAGTTATATTCCTGATTATGGTATGGCTTATGGTGGAATGACTGATGATTATCAAGGACAATATGGTATGCCTCCATTTCTTACAGGTGGTGAACCATGTAGAGATGCTCAAGGCAATGTAGTAGATTGTGATGAACAAAGATTAAAACAACTTGGATCTGATGCTTATACAGCTATGGATCCCTTCTATGAAACTTTGTATGGGGCAGCTAATAAATATAAAAATGAAAAAACAGGAAATGTTAGTGATTTTAATAGTGCAAGAGCAACAGCTAAAGCATTTATAAAACATCCTAGTGTTCTTTTTATGAAGAGACATAGTATTCCTAGTGATCAAACAAGTATGGATAGTAATCCATATGGTGTACAATCATATACAACTCCTATAACAGGGGGATGGTATCCTACACAATGGGCTGAACCTAGAAAAGAACGTAACACTGGAGGTGGATTTGAAAACTTTAAAATGAGACTTAGAGAAAAAGCAGAGGAAAGAAGAGGTAGAAAAAATAGAGGTAGTACAGGATGTTATGGAGCTAATTGTGTTGAAAATGAAATGCAAGATCAAGCTATGTACGGTGGTAGCTATGCTCAAGGAGGACAAGCATCACCTGATGAAACTCTTTTAATAAAAGTTGCTGATATGATAAAGCAAGGAATGCCTCCTGAACAAGTATATCAACAATTAATAGCAGCTAAGATTCCTGAAAATAAAGCTCAAGAAATTATTCAGTTTGTTATGGAACAACTGCAAGGTGGTGCCCAACAACAAGGTGGTGGTCAAGAACAAATGATGCAAGGTCCTCAAGGACAACAAGCTCCTTCTCAAGAAATGATGGAAGGACAACCTCCTATGGGTATGTATGGTGGTGGTTATGCTTATGGTGGTAGTTATATTCCTAATATGGCTGATAGTGCATATGGACTTCCTCAATTCATGTATGGTAATGGTATGGAGTATGGTGGAGATTATATTCCTTATGCTGCATTAGGAATGGAGATGTCAGAAGAAGAAACAAATGATGGTACACCACGTAAAGTTCCTAAAGCTGAAATTAGTAATTATGAAAAACAAGGATATTCAAGAGTAGGAAATACTAATACATGGAGAAAAGGTACTAAAACAATTGATGTAAAAGATCCTAATATTACTAAAGGTACCACTGGTCAAGATGCTGTTACTAAAACTATTCCAGGTAAAAAGTACGTACCTAATGAAAATGCTTGGTGGAGAAGTTTAACTCCAGCACAAAAAGCTGCTCATAATGCTAAAGTGCATAAAATGCTTAAGGAAAATCCTGAGTATCAAACTAAAACAGAAGTTGTTACTCCTGCTGTAGCTGGCACTCCTGATAAAACAGAATGTCCTCCAGGTTACACTTTAAATGCAACTACAGGTAAATGTGAAAAAATAAATGAAGGTGAGGATCTAATTACATATGATGAAGATTTTCCACATCCAGGAACAGGTATTGGATGGGGAGGAAAGGGTACTAATCCAAGATGGGCTAAGCCTGATAAGTGGGCTGCTTTAGGAGCTTTGATGTTTCCTCCTAAATTATATCCTCCTTTTGAAGCTGATGCTAATGCTAGAATACCTATTCCTACTTTCTATGATCCAAGTAGAGCTCTTGCTGAAAACTCTGGATTAGCTAAAACAATGATGGCTGGATATCAAGGACCTGTTCAAGGATACTCTACTAATGCAATGGCTACTCAAATGGGAGCTGCAGAAAAAGCTGCTGGTATTCTTTCTGACTACCAAAATAAAAATGTTGGTGTAGCTAACCAATATGCTGATAAACAAGTGGATATTGCTAATGCATTAGATCAATGGAAAGCTGCTAGAAAAACTAGACTTTCAGATAAGACAGTAACAGGACTACAAAATAAAGATAATGCTAACAGAGCATATGTTAATAATTACCTTAAAGTAGCTATACCTGCAGAATACAGATCTTGGAAATGGAATTTAATGAATGAGACTAATCCAGGATTTAATATAAGTAATCAAAATGGTGCTGTAACAATGAGACCAGGTACAGATGCTTATGGTAATATTACAGGTGGTCAAAATTCAGGAAGTAGTTCAACAGACTATGCACAATATGTAGCTGAAGCAAAAAGACTTAATGATATGAAATTAGATGCTAGGACAATTAATGCTTTAATGCAACAAAAGTTTCCAGGATTTGCAGGAGGAAATGCATCAAATAGACAAGGTAATAGCAGAAATGCAGCAGCTCAATATATGGCAATGATGAGTGGTTCACAAAATGCATATCCAAACAATATGGATGGATATGACATGACAGATTTATATGGTGGCTAAACTTATTAAGTTTAGTTTTAAACTTTACAGATTTTATAGTATATTATTAATGTAACACATGGCAACATATCTACCGAATATAACAGACATCTTTCCGGAACCAGTCAACTATGAACCGGATTTTAACTTCTTTGACAAGATGCTTCAGAAGAAGCAAGCTTTGTATGATCAAGGAGTAGCTAGAGCTAAAAGTTCATATGATTCTGTATTGAATGCACCTTTATCAGATAAAGCTAATATTCCTTTAAGAGATCAATATATAAAGCAAGCTAAAGAAGAATTAAAGAAAATATCTGCTTCAGATTTTTCTATGCCTGAAAACGTAGCTTCAGCTCAAAGTATATTTAGTCCATTTTGGGATGATCAGTTTATGCTAAAAGATAGTGCTTTAACTAAGTGGTATCAAGGACAAGCTCAAAAGTTGACAACTTGGAGAGATGACAATGATCCTAAAACAAAAGAGCAGTATAGTGGTATTGCTATGATGTATTTAAATAATGGATTAGAAAAACTTCAGAATGCTGGTAGAAATGCAGATGCCTATTCTAAAATTGAAAAACGTGAGGCTGTTCCATTTACTAACATACAGAAGTATTTAGAAGATGAAGCTACTAAACAAAAGTTAGAAGTTAAATGGGATGAGCAAAGTCCAGATGGAGGTTATTTAATTAGTTCAAAGAATGGAGAACGTTCTAAACAAAAGTTTAAAACCTGGGCTGAGTCTACAATTGGTAATAACTTTTATGAACAATTTCGTGTTACAGGTATAGTGGAAAAAGAACAGAGAATAAAAAATCTTAGAAAGTCTCTTCCTAATCTTACAGATGAACAATCTGTAGATGTTATGTCTAAAGATGTAATCACTGAGTTAGATCAAGGATATAAAAAAAGACAAAACTCTATAGATGTTGAAAGAAGTGAAATAATGGGTGTACTTAAAAGTATGCCATCAACAATGACTGAGCAACAGAAAAATTTTGTTGATAAATTAAATCAAGATTTAATAACGTTAGAAGGTAAAGAAAAAGGTTTAAATACTGATTATAAATATTTTAATCAAACAGATAAAAATAGAATAACAGATGCTTTAAGAGTAGATCCTGATTCTTATTTTGCCACTCTTGCTAGACAACGTCTTGTAGATAATTGGGCCACTGGTAAATCATCAATAGAAAATAAAGAAATAAAAGAGAATTCAGCTTTCTTTAGTGCTCAAAATTTGCAAATGAGAAAAGCTGAGTTTAATAGAAATGCTTCTAATGATGTTTGGGAAAAACAAAAAGATGTATGGGCTCAAAACAATAAACTTACAGAGCTTGCACAAAAAGATTGGGAATTAAAAAATCCTAAACCTATAGGAACAGGCACCACTGGTAAAACTAAAACTATTAAAGATGCTAGTGGTAATGATGTAGTAGTTCCAGATTTAGGAGAAGATGTATTTTCTACAGGTAGGTATATTGGATTAGGTACAACAGGAGATATAACAGCTAGTGCAACTACTGCTGCTGAAGTATATAATAAAAGAATGACTGAGACTTATTTAAGTGCTCATGATATGATATTTGATCCTAAAGGTTTATTATATGTTACTAAGTCAGGTCTTAATTTAAATGATGCTGAAATAGCTAGTATATCATCTGCTTTAAAGAATGAAGTGAGATCTATTCATGATAAAAATTCTCCTGATTATAATTTTACTGCAGAACAAAAAGCAGCTACAGATAAACTTGGTAAAGCTTTACAAAATAATCCTGCTGTACAAAATGCTGGTATAAAGAAAATAACAGGACCTGGTTCATTAAGAAATGCTATTATAGCATATGGTCAAGATTATTTTAATAAGAGATTAGAACTTGGAAAAGAGGGAAATGATGTACCATTAAACCAAAATGAATTTGGTGCAATGATGAGTTATTTGACATCTGTTCAAAACTTAGATACATATAATTCTAATGAAGCCAACAGACAAGAGCTTCTTAAAAAAGTTTTAAAGAACCCAGAGTATAAGAATATAGTGATTGATCACAATGGTCAAAAGGATATTGTTACAGCTAATGATATATCTAAAGATATGCCTACATTAGAACTTCAACCATATGGTGATCCAAATCCTACACATATTCTTAAACTTAGTAAACAAGATGTAGCAGCTAGATATATAAAAGGAGAACTAGGTCAAACAGATCAAGGAGATATTTTCTTAGATGGTAAAAAATATAGTTTAATTAAAACAAATAATGAAGAAGGTATTATATATGGACCTCGTGCTTGGAATGATATTTATAATAAACAACTTACTCCTAAATATGGAACATCTGAAGAGTTTGCTGCTAAAGTAACAAAAGCAAATGAAGATGTTGTTCCTGATTTATTATTTTATAGAGATAAAACAGGAAAGCTTGGTACAGAATGGTCATATACATTTGATAAAAAACATCAAGAAGATAAATCATTTAATATTTTAAATGAAGCTTTATCTCCAGCTAATGCTGATATATATGGTGCAGATGGTAAACCTGTAGATCCTTCTACAATGGCTGCCTTAAGAGCCTTATTACAAAACAAAGAAGAAAATGTAGAGAAGTATATACAAGGGTTTACATATAAAACTCTTGGTGTTGGAGGTAAGCAAACTATTAGTTTTAATATTGGAGAAATATCTGCTGAAACAAAACAACAAATTGGTGGAGTTAATTTAGATCAGTTAAACCAACAGCAATATAGTTTAGTAATATCTTCTACAGCAACTGGTCCTACATTAACTAGTCTTCCTAATAGCACTGGTATGTATGTGTATCAAAACTTATTACGTGGTAAACCTATGAAATGTGATCCTGTAATAGCTGCTTCAGGATTTGATTTTACTGCCACTCCCAATACTGATGGTACTGTAGGAGCAAATGGAGAAGCAAATCCTCCTACAGCTGTAACAGTAAATCTTAAGTATAATGTTAGAGAAAATGTTACTGATCCTAAAACTAAACAACTAACTTCAGTTACTAAACAAAAATCTCAAGATATTGATATACCTTTGGTAGGGCCTAATTCTAAAAGTCCTGATGAAATAATAAACTATTTATATGAAAAATATTATGAGCTTATGGTGAGTAATCGTAATACACAACAACAATATCAACAGTACTTAGAATCTCCATCTAATCCAAGTAATGCTGTGAATCCTGCCACTGGTCAACCAGTTGCTGATAAGCCTACTACTTTTGATAGGGATAAATATTACAGAGACAACGGAATTATTATTAAATAATCATACACTTACTATCTATGGCTTTTGATTCTGGAATTATACCTGAGCAACTACAAGGAGATTATCTTAAGAGTCCTGATTTAGAATTACCTCAAGATTTAGGGATACTAGATATAGTTAATCCTAATGTTAATTTTAATCAAAGTGTTAATTTACCAACTACTGGCAGTGCATTTGATCCTGTTGAAAATGGACTTAATGACTTTTTAAAGAAGCCAACAAGTGCTAGCTATCAAGCTGCTCCTACTTTTTTTGATTATAATGCATCACAAGCTAATAGATATACTAGCTCTAAGAACTTTAGTCAATTAGGTTTTGATCCTAATGCTGGTCAAGAGAATGAATATAAATATGGTGCTCGTCAAACTTGGGGAGATGTGTGGGGAAATGGTCTTACAGGAATGATTAAAATTGCTGGAAATGGTTTTATTAATGGATGGAAAAGTTGGGGAAATATAGCTGATGCTATAAGTTCTTGGGACTCTAGTAAATTATTTGGTACTCCTGAAGAGTTAATGGAGCAAAGTAAGGTGACTGATAATATAATGAATAAGTATGCTATTTACTCTACTCCAGAAAGTGAACAAACTGGATGGAATGGTATATTTAATAGAAAGTTCTTTGGTGATATGTTACAACAGTCAGGTTTTGCTGTTGGTGCAATAGGACAATTTCTTTCTGAAGAACTTCTCACTATGGGATTATCTACAGAATTTTCTCTTGCTAAACTTGGATTGAAAGAAGCATCATGGGCAGGTAAAATAGTTACCAAAGCAGAGGTGATGAAAGATATGGTAGAACTTGGAGATTCTGTATGGAAACAAGGAACTATTGCTGAAAAAATGATTCAGGGAGCTCGTAAGATAATTCCATTTGCTGATACTATATATACAATGGACAAATATGGTAAAGCTGGTGCTGGAGCTTTACAATTAGCAACTATAGGTGTAGGTGGTCTTAGAAGATTTTTATCTGAAACTAATATAGCTATGTCAGAGGCTCGTATGGAAGCTGCTAGTACATATGGGGATCTTTATACTAAAATGTATGATGAGGAGTTGCATAAAACAGGAGAAGCTCCAGATCCTGTTCTTGAAAGTAAAATGAAGCAAAATGCAATGGATGCTGCCCATGATAACTTTTGGGTAAACACCGGCATATTAATGCTTAGTAATAGACTTGAATTTGATAATGTATTTTCTAAATTTTCTGCAGGTCGTAAAGTGCTAGGTGAAGGAGTGGGTCAATTTGCAGAAGACATATTAGAAGTTAGTGGTAAAAAAGCTGTTAAAAAAGGAGTGGCTGAAACTAGTGATGAAATATTTACTAAAGGATATCAAAAAGGAAGACTTGGAACAATAGGACTTGCTGGTGAAATTGCTAAAGATTTTGGGGTGAGAAAAGCAGCTTGGGAAGTTACTAAGTCTGTTGGTAAAGGAATGTTTAAGTGGGAGCTTGATGAAGGTTTGCAAGAATTATTTCAAGATATATCTAATAACTCTTTACAAAATTATTACTATGATTTATATCATGGTAAAAAAGGATCAGACTTATTTGATAAAGCTTTAAGTAAAGCTGTTGATCAAGAAACAAACATGCAAGGATTGAAAACATTCTTGATGGGTGCTGTTACAGGAAGACTTATATCTCCTATAAACTTTGCTGTAGGACAAGCTAAACTATATGGAGGAACTAGTTCTTTAGAAAGACAAATTAGAAAAGCTGATGTAGCTTCTCAATTAAAATTAGTTAATGCCTTCTATGAAAATCCTAATAGATATTTAAATGAGCATATTGCTAATATAAAGGTTCAAAATAAAGCAGCTCAGAATATGCAGGAGGCTATTGGTAATGCAGACCAATATGTATTTTCAAATAATAAATCATCAGCATTTGCTAAGATGGTATCTGCTTCTATTAAAACAGATATGATTGATAGTGTAATTAATACACTTCGTGAGTATGGAAAATCATTTGATGAAAAACAATTTAAAGAAGCTTTTGGATTAGAACAAACTAATGACAATATAAAGTCAGTGGGTGATTTCTTTAATAAGATTGCTGATGAAACTGTAGACTTTCATAAAACATGGAAAACATTAAAGAGTAGATTTGGTGATAAAGTGATGCTAGACCTTTATAGAGAAGGAACTCCTGAACACAAAACTGCTCAACTTGCTAAAAGAGCATTAGATGATGCTATTGAAATGTTAGCAACTAATGATTATAAAGCTAGAAACACTACTATAAGAGGTGTAAAACTTCAAAACAAAATGGCTGAGATTCCTGTAATAGGATCTTCTGCTGCCATATCTATTAGAACTCTTGGTGTTATGCAAAACACTGAGTTGGAAATTGATCTTTTAAAGAAAGAAATTGCTGACACTGAAGCAATTACTCAAAAAGATAAAGCTACAAGAGACTTATTAAAGGTTAAGAAAAATCAATTAAAATCTTTAGAGGATTGGGTATTACATTCTGCAGAGTTAAATAATATGACTCGTGGAAACAAACGTAAATCTGCAAAGGCTAGAAAAGCTTTTGAGAATTATATAAATTCTAAAAATGCAGAATCTAAAATTGATACAGTTGTTAAGACAGATGATGTTCAAGATATGTATGAAACCATCTTAGATTATATGGATCTTAATAAAGATCATAAAGAATATATAGATGCATACAATGTTCTTGCAAACCCTATTCAGTTTGTAAATGTTCATAGAAGACTTATGGATGCTATGGAAGCCACTGCCCAGAAGTTTAAAGAAGAACACATCCAAGAAATAAATGATGAACTAAATGGTAAAAAGCCTAAGGATCCTAAAGACCCTAAAGATCCAGAATCAGAAACTCATATTGTTAAGTTAGATGAAGATGGTACGTATAGCATAATAAGTCCTAAAAGAAATATTGTAGCTAAAGGAATTAAAACAGAAGATGAAGCTAATCAACAAGCTAAAGAATTAGATGATATTTTAGCTAAAGATAAAGATAGACCGGATGGGTTACCTAAAGATGAAATTGTTATTGAATCTAAGAATGGTTTCTATTTAATTCAAACTGAAGATAAAGAAGGAAACTTTTTTTACTACATAGTAGATAAAAAAAATAATCCTGTAATGGAAACTACTCTTGATGAAAAGAAGTTTCCTGATTATGATCCTATGGGATTATATGAAACAATGGATAAAGTTAAAACAGTCTTTGATGCTTTATTAGAAGCATATTCTGGAGATCTTAAAGAATATACTTTTGATGGTAAAACTATTATGTATGGTGCTATACTAGTAGATAAAAACGGAAATAAGTTTAAAGTACTTACAAAACGTGAACCTAAAAAAATTAAAGGTATACCTTCTATTGTAATACAACCTTTATCTGGAACAATAAGCTCAAAAACAATAACTAAACTGGATGATCTTAGATTAGAATCTGAATTTCAACCAGCAAGCACACCAAAAAATCCTAATGCTATAAGGATTGTAAGAAACAACGAACTTGTAAGAATATATCCTAAGAAAAATTCTTTTGATGAAGACTTAACTATTGCTGAAGATAGATTGAAAAAATTAGTAAGTGATACTCCAAAGGATTTATTGATAGCTGGTATATCTGTTCGTATAACTAAGAACCAAAATGTTGGTGAGCCTACTATATGGCAAGAAGGGCAACTAAATGAAAATAAAAATATTCAACTTAATCCTGAGACTCACATGATTGAAATCATGTACAATGGTGAGACTATAGGGTTTGCTACATCTTACAATAGATATACGTATTTAAGTGATGAGGGTAATAGAACTAGTTTAAATGCTATTAGTAAAAAACAATTTGAAGAAATCTTTAATGTTAAAAATAAAGATGTAAATGATGAATTTAGGAAGTTTCGAGACAATTATATTCAAAGTGAATTATTCTTTAGGGCTCTTCTTAAACAATTAGGAAAGGAAGATAGTTTAACTCTTTCAGCAGAAGAAACAGGTAAGCTATTTAACTTTACTCCATCTTTAGGAGAATATGATTATACAACACAAGCTGATCCTGTTATAAGTTTAAATGATACTGATGTTAATACAATAGAAGGAGAAACATATATTATAGATCGTAGAACTAAATATCTTGGTAATGGAATGTATGAGGAAGACCCTCGTATACAAACCAGTGCTGGTGTAATTGGTGCTAAGAAGAAATCTATAGAAGATAAGATTAATGCTGCTAGATATGAAGGAGGAGAAGATAAACTTAGAAATCTTGGTAGATATGTTGCTGCAGTAGAAATGCCTAATGGTTCTATTAAGTTTATTCCACTTCAGAGTGCTATAATAGAGAAAGATGAATTGACATCTTTAGTACAAAAAATGAATGAAGTTTCTAAGAAGTTAAAAGAAAACAACTTAGAACAAAAAACAGATCCAAAAACTAATACTGTTTACTTTGGAGCAAGAGATGCAAATGCTTCTGTTGATATAAATGCAGAAATTAATGATAGTATATATATTGCTGTTGCAGGAAGAAGAGGTATGAGATTTAATCTTTCCATGACACCCACTGGTAATATAAGAGTGGAAGTTGCAACATTTAGAAAAGGAGATAAGTCTCCCCTTAAAAGAGATATTATACTTAGTGAATCTTCTACAGATGGTAAGAAGCCATTAGATATTAAAGATGCAGCTGATCTTATAGAAAGAATAAATAGAGGTATTGCTGATCATGATGCTAATGATAAAAATTCTACTAAGAAAATTGGTATTGATATAAATGCTAAAAGCTTTAAAAGATCTATATCTGAGGATGCTGAGATTAGTGAATATCGTCAAATGATATCTGGTGTTAATAAAAATGTTACTAAGAATGCTGGTATATTCTTTTCTGTAAAGAAAAATCAAACATCATCTAGTTCTATAATTATAAATACAAATGGTAATCCTAATCAACCTGGAGCTCCTAAAACTCCAGCAGCAGGTCCTGAAATAATTGTTCCAGATCCAAGTAATATACAAGTGGATCCTGCAGAAGTTGCTAAGATGGCTGAGCTAGTTAGACAACGTAAGGAGCAAATAAGAAAAAAAACTATTCAAGATCAATTACTAGATTTATCAAATAAAAGAGATGATCTTATAGAAACTATTCAACGTGAACTTTTGAAGGGAGGAATGTCTCGTCAAGACACAATGAAATATAAATATGCTAATGATCCTAGAATACAAGAAGTAGATCAACAGATAGCACAATTAAATAATGGAACAGCATTAAAAGTTTCTGAGAAACTATCAAATGATGATATAACAAATATTAATGATTTTAATAAATGGCTTAAGCAAAATCTACCTGAATTTATTTCTGCTGAAGAGTTTAGAAATATAAACAGAGAGATGAAGAAAGCTGGTATCACTGTGGGTATGTTCTATATGCACATGAATGAGCTTAATGGTAGACTTGAAGGTAGAGTTGCAGTTACTAAAAATGGAGCATTTAAATTTCATGAAGCTTTCCATGCTATATTCCGTATGCTTCTTACAGATGAACAGATTAATGTTTTATTAAATGAAGCTAAAAAAGAACTTAAGCAATCTGGAAAGAGTATTGAAGCTTTAAAGAAAGAACTTTATGAATCTAAGCCTGAGTTTTATTCAAGACTAACTGATAAACAACTTGAAGAAAGAGTTTATGAAGAATATCTTGCTGATAAATTTGAAGACTGGAAAAAAGATTCTAAAGTAAAAACATCATCAGAAAATAAAAGTTGGTTCCGTAAACTACTTGATTTTATTCTAAACTTCTTTAAAAGACTTAAACAATCTCCTATAGATGATTTGTTTATGAAAATTGAGAAAGGAAGTTTTAGAAATAGTAGTGCTGTTTTAAATAGATTTACTTCTGAAATGGTTAATATTGGTATAGCAGAACCTGCTTTAAAATCTATAAAGATTGGAGTTACCAGAATAACAAATGAAGATGGTGAAGAAGAAAATATTCCTAAATATTTAAGTCAACAAGAAGGAGATATTCTTGCATCTACTATTGCTGCTATATATCATAGACGTATGGCTGAGGCTGGGTTACGTACACATAATGAAGATGTAATGGATAGTGTAATTGCAGACTATGCAGAATTATATGATTTAGAATCAAATCCTTATTATGAATCTGATACATTTGAAGATAGGTATAATGGATCTGCAGTGGCTATTAACAGAGCTAGGAATTCTATTAAAGAAAAGTATAGATTGTTTAGTAATCCAGAACTTGTAGAAGAATTTAAAAAAGCTGTAAAGGAACATACCAAGTTAATGGGATATCAAGAAAGAGAAGACACTGATTTTTATGACGAGCAGGTGGATGAATATGGAGATAGAGTGACAACAGACAACTGGAAAGAAACTTATAGTATTGGTGGATATGGATCTCTATCTAAAGAGTTAAGACAATACTTAGGAACTATTGTTGATACTGCTACAGATGAATTTGGTAATACTAAATTTGTAAATGGTGAACCTTTGGTTGAGGCAGCTAATGCTAATGTACTATATAACGGTATACTAAAGGCTGTTTCAGGATCTATAAGTCAAGAACAAACTTTAGACAGACTAAAAATATTTGCTAAACATAATCCAGAAGCTAGAAAGTTTTGGAATAAGTTTAGTGATGATGTTGATATACAATATGATGAAAATAATAATTTTGTGAACATTGGAAACAGTGCACAGGCTACACTGTTCCAGGCAGTGGTAAAAGGGTTTAGTCAGTTCTCTGTAGATTCTTATTTTATTAATAAAGATATTAGTAAGGGAACAGTTGTGGTGATGGAGGCTAACCGTAAGGGTGCTGCTAAAAATCAATTTAGTATTTGGTATAATGCCTTCTTAAGAAAGTTTGGGGATGAATATGATATTGTTCCTAAAACAACAGAAGACATATCTAAGTTTATGAATCGTAAAACTGAGGCATTAGAAGACTTAGCTACAATTCTTAAGAAAGGAAATAACTATAGTGAGGATCAATTAGAAGCTCAAATAGAAAGAATTATAGGTGATATGAAAGATGAGTTGGGTATAAACCTTTCTCCTTTATTTTTAAAGTATTCATACTTATCTAAAGCAGAAAAGGTTAGTGATGAAGATTATAAAATCTTAAAAGCATTTGAAGGTGTTGAACCAATGACAGAAGAAGATGCTAGAGAGATAACTAGTATTATTAAATCTGGTAAAAATCCTTTTGGTACCAATATAGATCCTGATAAGTTAGCTGCAGCTGATGAACAAATGAATAACATCACCAGCTATGAAACTCCAGAAGAAGCTGAAGGAGAAGATGATGCTGAACAAGATACTGCTAAAGATGTAAATGATGATGTAGATAGTGCTATAGGACGTCTTACTAAAATAGCAGGGGCCAACTCTATATTTGATGAACAAGTATCTACAACTTCTTATAAAAATGCTAATGGAGAACTTGTACATTCTCATCAACTTCCTACATTTAATTTAGTGAGAGGAGCTGAGTTACAGAACTCAGAGTACCGTGAAGAACTTAAAAAAGATAAGTTCTTAAGTACAAACTTCCTTCTTAATAGTCCATTCTTTCAAGCCATAGCTGATAATTTTAAAGTGGCTAGTATAGATGGGGCAAAAGATTCTGCACTTACAGAAAATGATAATGGTAAGTTTGTTGAGAATAAACAACTTAATGTAAACCAGAATGCTGGTGTTACTTATGGTAAAATGTCAGATAGAGAGTTTTTGGTTAGCTTATTTGATCTATACACTAATAATAAGAAGCATGTTGTAATTAGAGAAGATGGTAAAGGACTTAATGAATTTATGACATCTTCTGTTCTTCTTGGTGTACTTGAAGCTTCTAACACAGGAAATGTTGCAAACCTTCCTGTAATAAGAAGTGTAGAATATAAAAATCAAAAGATTGCATTAACTTCTGAAATGACTGATGCTTTGATGGCTGAAGTTATACGTGAGTATGATAGAATTACTAGAGTGGAAAAAGAGATGAATAATGGATTTCCTAATGGTATTATAGAAGGTTATCACAATGGTGAAGAGAGAGGTCTTAAGTTTATTAAGATGGGTAATATGTTAGGCTCTGATCTATCTGAAAAGTTAATGAATGCTGCTAGAGGCAATGAGGATATTAGTAAATACAAAAATGAAATTTTACAGCAAGTTGAAAAGTATTGGTTAGGCCCCGGTGGGAAGCTTGATCAAATGGTTGAGAGTCTTATTAATCAAAATATAATAAAAAGAATAACACAAGTCAATGAAGCTGGGGAAACTAAAACAAAGCTTGTAAACAATCTTCTTAGTGAATCTGTATTCTATGGTTTTAAGAAAAATGGTAAGTATGACATAGATAGAAACAGAATGCTTAACATGCTTGCTCAAGCTCCTGTATATAATATTGCTCAGATAATGATGAGTAATTATTTAAATACATTATCAGCTAGACAATTATTTATTGGAGATGCTGCTGAAATATTTAAGAATAATGGAGGTATAGATGAAGTTAAACGTAATAGAGGTTTGAATGGTTCTGGTGCTTCTATAGAATCTATAATTACTTCTAAAGAACTTGGTATTGAACATGCTAATAAAACATCCCATGTAGTTACATTTGAAGATCCTTTATATAAAGGAAAGTTTGCAGGGAAGAATAAAGAGAAAGCAGATGCTCAGATGTACCTAACTGAAAAGTGTTTACGTTATACTCTATTTGGTCTTGGTAAACTTAATAAAGCTCAAGCCGATCTTCTTGATAAGATTAAAAAAGGAGAAAATGTAAACAGTGATGATATATTTGGTGAAGGTTTTAGAAATGTTGATAGAGATATTGTTTATAAAGGTGGATCTATAGAATTTAATGCTCAAACAAACTCTATTAAACTTGTATACAGTGATGGTAAAAAGTATATTAAAGTTTCTGGAGTGATGTTAAGTAAACAATTAACTTCTATAAAACTTAATGGTCAATGGGAAGCTAGACCAGGAAGTGAAGAACTACATATGTTACGTGAGAAGTTAGAAGACTTTGAAACTAAAAATCAAACAATAACTTTTGGTATTCCTAAATCAGCTTCTAAAGGAGTAAAGAAAAATGTAGCTAGAAGTATTAGTGATATAAACACTAACAACTTTGTTGAACATGATAATAGATTCTGGAGATTACAGTTGGAGAACCCTTCTAACAAAACTATTATTACAGATCCTACACAGGCTAAACAACTTATCATAGCTGAACAGTCTAGAGATTTATTAGTAAACTTTAGAGGTCAAGAAATGTCTCTTGGAGAAGTGATTGACAACTATCTTAAGGACACTGAACAAAGAGTTCAGAATAATTACTACTCTGCTCGTAAAGAGATGTTTGATATAGATAAGGCTTTTGGAGAATTAAGAAAATCATTAAAACAAAATCAAATTACTCCTAAGCTTGGTAAGTTTTTGAAAAATGCTGTTGAAACATTGGCATCAACTGGTGCAGATGCTCAGCTTATTGAGTTTTTCACTCCTATGTACAATCCTCAAACAGGTGAGTATACACAGAAGTATAATTTAAATCATCCTATCACTCTTGATAAATTCACTCAGTTATTTTTAGCTCATTATTCTAAAGGAGTTATGAGTGAGAAAGTACCAGGACATGCTTTAGCATTGATGTCCAACTATGGTATGAAGATAGCTAAAAGAGTTGTAGAACTTGATGAGAATGGTCAACCAAAACGTTGGGTGGTTATTCGTAGAGATCAGTATGAAGCCAATAGAGAATTGCTTAATGCTGTAAAGAATGGTAAAAGATGGAATAATGATTTAGATAGAGAGTTTGAAGGGCTTTCTGTAGGAGATGTTTATATAGATGATCTTAGACATAATGTTCCAGAGTATGATGAGAATGGAAATATTACAGGATATTTTAGTGAAATGATGACTGCTGCTCACTTTAGAGAGCATATGAATATAGGAGCTGATGAAGAAATTCCTGAATCTGCTTTGAAAGCTTTTGCTGTACGTATTCCTTCAGATGATAAACACTCTTTTGTAACTACTAGATTGGTAGATTTTCTACCGGCCAATTATGGATCTACAGCTGTATTTCCACATGAGTTGATTGAGATATCAGGAGCCGATTTTGATATTGATAAGGTGTATATGCAAATTGTGGATAGCTATAAAAATAAAAAAGAAGGGCTACTTATTCCTTATGGAACTGCTAAAACAGATAAGGGAAAGTTTGAAGAATATCTTATTTACATGGCTAGTAGAGATAGAAATGTTAAAGATAAACTTAAACAACTTTCTACTCTTGGTGTAACTGCAGAAGATCCTGATACTATTACAGGATATCTTGAACCTAATATTTCGTATGAATCTATTGAACAACTGTCTAATGATTTACTTAAAAAAGATAGAGATGCTCTTATTCTTGAAAATGCATTAAAAGAATTAGGTCTTCCTAGTACAGTGGATGAATATATTAAACATGTAAAAACAAAAGGTGAACTTAATAATGGTGTTCTTAATAATCGTATTCTTGAAGCTAAGATTAAAATGCTTAACAATGATAAAATGGTGTTATCTCAAAAAGGAGAACTTCCTGTTGCTTTCCAGGTAGCTGAGGTTCAGCCTTTAATAGATGCTATTGAAAATTTCATTGCTAGGTTCCCAATGCTACATGATATTCTTATTGAGGCAGGAGAAGATGTTGATTCTATGATAGGTCAATACAGAGCATTCAAGAATAATAAAGAGGGTTCTAGAAATATTGGACCGGCTGTAAATTCTATGCTTGTGTTTGCATTAATGAATGCATATGGTGAACAAACTAAAATAAGAACCAAAAATGCTAAAGGTGAAGATTTATTTGTACTTACTATAGATGGTCATCAGTTTGGTAGCTATGAACATAGTAGAGCATATAACAACAGAAAAGTAGTTAATGCTGATGGATCTGTAACAGATAGTAGTGATTACGATGGTGAACGTATCTTCTACCACATTGGAGCTATAGTGAATGCTATGACGGATAATGCTAAAGAACGTTTGGCTGCTAGACTTGGTCTTAATATAAATGCTGTTGGTATTGTATCTAACATGGTGGCATTAGGTGTTCCATTAGAGACAGCTCTTATGTTTAATTTACAGCCAGCTGTTAGAGAGTTCTATAAAAATATATCTGTAACATCTAATAGTATTAAGACAGCAGAAGAACGTCTGATATTTAAAAGTAGTGTTGGTAATCTCCTTTTAGCAAAATTAGAAGAAGCTATACCAGACGGAGTTACTTTACCAGAAGTTACAACTTCTCTTCTTGAGAACAACATTAAATCCAATGGTTCAAATCCTGAAGCTAACTTAGCTATATTTAAATCATTCTTTCAGTTTTATGGTCAAACAGAATATTATTCTGATGTTGCTCAAGTACTTAAACTTTCTAAAGGATTAGGTACTGATAATGAAAACATAGATAAGATTGATAAAAAAGAAGAGACTCTTGGATTAAATCTTGGGGATACTGATTTTGCTAATAGCAACATTCCTTTTGATTTACGTCAAGTGTTAGGTGGGTTAGATAGATCTAAACCTTTCCATAACATCACTGCTAACTATAGAGCAATCAAAGACCAAATTAAAGAGCTTCAAAAAAGTGTGTTTATTGAAAAGACATACATGTTTAAGAGACTTAGAGATACCGTTCTTGCAAACTTACATGTCAATTCAAAAGAAAGAGAAACTTTTAACAAGACTCTTAAACGTGATATCATTGCCTATCTTGGTATTAAAGCTTACATGCAATATTTAAAGGTTAATAATAAAACTATTAAGCTTGAAGGACTAGATAATGCTTTGATATATGATGCTTCTGCTGTAGATAGAGGTGAAGACTTTATGGATGTAATTGATACAGTTAAGAAGATCCGTGAGAAAATGCCGGATAACTATTTTGCAAATAAGTTTTTAAATATTGTACCAGTTGTATTAAAAGATGTTAATGAAAATAAAGAATACGTAAACCCTAATACTAAAGGTGGTATTAACTTAGCTGAAAGTAATACATGGGCTAAATTAGATTCTTATGAGCAAGGAAGACTTGAAGATAGTTTCTTAGAAATATATAGTAAAGATAGAAAACTTGCATTAAATTTGTTTAACTATTTGATAGTTAAGGATGGTGGTCAGTTTAAGAGTGGTAGCTTTATTAAGTTTATTCCTCCTGCAATGTTTAAAGAAATATTAGATGCTACAGGAGATGCTCATGAATTATTAAAAGAAGATAGTAAAGTGGGTAATGATCAAGCATATAAAGATATGTTTGGTATGACTGGTAAAGAAGTATTCAATGAATTCACCACTCTTTATTCTACTAATGTCAATAATAGTTTTAATATTAAGTTTGTTAATATAGGAAAGATTAAAAAAGATAAAGCACTAGAAGATAAGAAACCTAAAGGATATATAGCTGAGGTAGTTAAAACTGATAAATCAGAAAGTCAACCCATCCCTACAAAAATAGTTATTGATATATTTGGTGGAATACGTAAAGCTGAAATGACTTTATTAGAGGATGAAATGGGTAATCAATTTTATGCAGAAACAATTGCTACAGGAAAATTTAGTGAAGAAGAACTTGAAAAATTAAATTATAATAAGTTATTATTAAAAGCTCGTGGAATCACTGTAACAAACAGACCTACTGAGGATGGGAAAAACAGATATTATCTTGAGTTACCTTACACAATTAAAGTGGAAACAGGAAATATAAAAAGTAAAACAACTAGTTATTATAAATTAAAAGTGATAGGTAAAGGTAAAGAATCTGTTAAAGATAATGGACTTGGTAGTATGATTAGAGAGGTGGGTGAGAATATGATATTAAGTAGTATAGCAGAGTATGAAAAGTTTGATCCTAAAGGTTCTAAAAAACAATGGAAAGCAGGTGGTGTAACTGGTGAGATGCCGGCTAACATAGTATTAAGAAAAAGAACTGCTAAGAATTCTGATATGTTTGATAAGTTAGATAGTTTAGAAGCTCAACTAGAAAAACTTGAAGCTCAATTAGCAGGTATACCAAGTGTTCAATTAGAAGCTCCCGTGCAAGAATTATCTAGAGACTGGGGAATATACGTAAAGATAGTTGGTAATAAAGTGAGTTATTATAAAAGAGAAAAAGGAAAAGATATAGAGTATGATGTTAAAGGAGCTAAATCAGCACAAGAACTTCTTGATAGACTTAACAAAGAATATGAAGAATCAGGTGGTGTGTCAACTGGAGCATTGACTAGTATAGAAACTGCAGCTCCAAAAGATGTGACAGATATAAAAGTACCTGATGTAGAAGGTTTTAAACCTAGAGAAGTAACTGAAGAAGATACTAACAAGTTTAAGGATTTGATTGCAGCTAGAAAGAAAGAAAAGCAGGCTGAGATAGATGAACAAAAGAAAAAAGATGATAATAATTGTCCAATGTAATTTAAAATAAACAAACTAAAATATGTCTTGTAAAATATTTAGAGATGACAAAGGTGAAATAGTTAATGTGATAGCTCCTAATGGAGAAGAATCTAGACTATATAATGATCTTCTTAAGATGCCAGATTTAGATGGTGATAAGAACTTGGCCGGTGAGTTATATCTATTAGCATACACTCCATCTTTTAAGTCATATTTTGGTGATTTTGAAAATGGAGAAATTAAAGGATTGGTAGATGCTAACAATGAACCATATGCTGCTACAGTGATGAAGTACTTATTAAAGGAAGATGATCAATCTGCAAAACCTTCTACAGCTGCACTCCCTCCAGAAAGAGAACCTCTTGCAGAAAATGCAGTGGATGCTGGAACAAAATCTATAGACATACTTCAATCAGCTAAAGCTATAGAAGTATTTGCTAAAGGAGAAAAGAACAAATGGACTTTAGATAGAATTCTTACAGAGCTTCAGATTCCAAAAGAACAAATAGAACTTCTTAAGCAATATGACATAACAGACAGAGAAGAGTTAATCACTAATATGTTAGCTGATTATAGTTATGCTATTGAGATTAATACTGCTAAAGAAAAACCTAAAAATGAATATGGAACATCTTATTATATTAAAGATGGTTATTTTTATCAAAAAAATGAAGAGGGGTTTTTTAAACAATTAGAAGGAAAAGATAATCCTTTAATACCTATAAGTAAATCAGAATATGAAGAAAATCAAGGAAGTAATACTCAACATTATGCTAATCTAACAGTTCCAGGAGGAACTAATTATACAGAGAATGAAATAGCTACACCAGCCATCACTCCTTCTATTACAGGACATGCTCAGTTTGCTACAGAGAATGGTATAGGTTGGTTTAGAAGTGATGAAGCATGGTATGATAAAGATTTAATACCTGACCCAAATTATAAAGATATGTTTATAATGAAGGGTTCCAAAACTCGTAGAATACTAGAAGTACAATCTGATCTGTTTCAGAAGGGTAGAGATAAAGAAAATTTAATAAATACTATAGAAAAAAATTCAGCAAGTTCTGAAGAAACATTTAAAGATAGTAAAGGTTATACTTATTATTATTCTGAAATAAATAATAATTATTTTAAAGGAATAAGAGGAGAATATATTAATCTTACAAAAGAAGAGTATTTAAGAGCTAAAAAAAATGGAACTGAAATTAAACAAAATCAATTCCTACAACTATTAAATCAAGGATCTAACTGGGTTACATTCTTCATTAAATCTATTGTACAAGATTCAGCTAAGAAAGGATATGAGAAAGTGTTATTTCCTTCTGGTAATACAGCTAGTAAAGTGGAAGGACATACAACATTAGAAGAGTTTAAGAAACAGAAAGAAGATAGGATAAAAAAGCTTGAAAGAATAAAAAAAGAACAAGGAAACATTGTACCAAGTACAGCATTACCAGCACAAACTTTGCCTGGAGGAGGAAGAATTCTTGGTCAAATTGATTTAGAAAATGGAGGTGTTAAAAATACAAACATAGATAATGAAATAGATCAACTTAAACAAGAACTTGAAAGAGTAGATAGAGAAGGGTTTGGTGCTCTTAAACCTATATATAAATTCTATGAAGAGAATGTAGCTAATGTTCTTAAAAAACAAGGATACAATCCTAAGGTGGTTACAGACGAGTATGGCAACACTTGGAATGAAGTTAAAATAGATACTAAAAGAGATATGGGTAAAGTGTTATTTCAAAAAGATGCTCCTACCAATGTACCAACCATTGAATTAAGAAGTGTTGCTAAAGTGTTAGATAGACTAAAAGAAAAGTTTGGTGTAGATTATGAATTTGTAAATGAACCTAATGCTGATTGGAAAGGTAAGTTTGAAAATGGTAGAGTGTATATTAACTCTGCTAAAAACATAACAGCTGACACTCCTTTCCATGAATACTTTCACCCTTTTATATCTGCTCTTAAAAAAGATAATAAAAGTCTTTACAATAAGCTTATAAATGAACTTCAATCTGTACAAGAAGGATTAGATGAAATAGAAAGTATTAAAACATCACCGGGGTATTCTACTCTATCTGAAGAAGAAGTGTTGGACGAAGCTCTTGTTAGTTATCTAGGTAAGTTATCTTCTAAAACTTTGACTGATACAGGGGATGTAGTGGAAAGTAAAACAGAAAGAGTTAGACAATCTATCCTATCTCAGTTTACAAACTGGTTTCGTAGAACTTTAAATAAATTACTTGGTATAAAAGTTAAAGATTTACAACTTAATTATAATCTTCAAGATCTAGCTGATATGGTGTCAATGTCAGATACAAAAATAAATCTTGGAGAACTTCCTATAGAACAAAATGCTCAGTATCAATTAGATGAAAAGACAAGAGGATTTAAACAAAGGATGAAGCAGGTTGCAAATGACATTCAGAATAAAGTTATTGATGACCTGCTCTTTGAAGCTAAGCCGGGTGAGGAAGATCTTGGTAAAGTAATACTTGAAGAAGAGAATCATATATACATGCACACTAAGACAGGGCAGATATATAAATCTACTACCACTGCTATCAAGGGTGAGCTAAAAGATCCTGAAGGATTATTCGAACTTAATAGACTTTTTGGTAAAAACTTTGATATAACTTTACAAGACATTATAGAAGGTAAAACATTTGATCAAGCTAAGGCTAACATGACAGGTGTTGTATCAGAAGACATATCTAGAAGAGCATATGATGCACTGCAGGGATATATTATAGGATTAACAGCAGATGGTTCTATTATACTTCCTCAGATTATACTTGCTGACCCACAATCTGGAATAGCTGGTTCACTGGATATATTCATTATTAAACCTAATGGAGATATATTTATTAGTGATTTAAAAGTTTCTAAGAATAGTTTTAAAAGTGATAGATATAGAAATAAAGCTTACGATGTAGGTGCTGAGGCTGTATTAAAAGGACCACTCACTACACAACAACAACATGGTATTCAGGTGGCTGTTTATAAAAGACTTGCTGAAGTAAATGGGTATCCAGTAAAAGGAATATCTACATTACATATTTTATTAGATGTAGAAGGAGAAGGTAAGGATCAAAAAGTTGTGCAGTTTCAATGGGAAGGTATTCAGGTTCACCAACCTAGTGCCAATGTTAATGAAGTTAATCAAATAGTACCTACTAAAGGAAATAGAAGTAAGATAAAATCATTCAAGAAACTTCTTGGACTGAATAACCCGGCAGATGCTGAAGACTTTTTAAGTGATTCAGAAGCTCTTCCAGAAGAAGATATTCCAGGAGATCTACTTGATAAACTAAAAGGTACAATACAGAAGTATGTTACTAAACTAAGACAACGTCAGTTATATTTAGAAAATCTTACAAAGTCTGCAAGATTTGAAGCATTCACTGAAGAAAGTAAGGAACAAACTATTGATAAAATATCAGAGCTATTAACAGCAATAGAAACAAAAGATCTTGGTAGACCGGATGTTTCATTTGGTAGACTTTTAAACTATACTAAAGATAGTCTTACTAACATGTATAAGTATATCACAGACCCTACCAAGGTGGGCAATGATGGATATATAGATATAGTATTAGAAGCTGAGAAGTTTGTTGATTCTTATGATGGGCTGGCTAGTATCCCAGAACTAGGACTAGGCAGTCAGGAACAATATAAACTAATGAGAGATGTACAAAGTCTTCTTAATGCTGTAAAGCAAGAAATAAATCCTGCTTTAGAAGCTTATGTTAAAGACTTAATTAAGAAAAAATCTAATCAACCTATTACAGAAGCTGAGATAGATGCTATTCTTAAAGAAGGTTTTGATATCAGTGGTGATCAATATGCTTTAGGTGATTTACAAAACAGTAAAGAAAAACTTCTTGCTATTGCTGCTAACTTATATACAGAAGCTGACCAAAAAGCTAAAAATAGAACAGATGAATTTATTATCAGAGCTAAAACTCTTGGTAATAAATTAGCTAATGCTTTAGGAGTAAGTAAAATAGACTTCTCTTTTATGCTTAACTATGATGCTGATGGAAATTTTTCAGGACGTTATTTACAAGCTATTGGTCAAAAGTATTATGATCTTAAAAGTAAAATATATGGTCTTCTTAAAGATGAGAATGGAGATCAACTTGAGTATATTCCTATAGCTAATTTAGAAGATGCAAGTGCTGAAGACATACTTCATAACATTGACCTTCAAAAGAAAAAAGAAAAAGTTAGACAGTTTAGAGAAGCTGAAACTCTTGATGAAAATAATCAAATAGTTAGTGGTGAGTATCATAGACTATCTTCAGAGTTTATCAATGAAAGAGCTAAATATGAAATTCCACATCCTGCTTCTTTAAGAAAAGGTTTTCTTAGTTGGATTAAAAAACCCACAGTGAGTGATGAAGATTATAGAAAATATAAAAACAAATACTATGATCGTAATGAATATTTAGGAGCAGTGTTTGAAAAAGATGGTTCTTATAGTGGTAAGACAGAAGAAAGAACAGCTTGGTTTCCTAAAGGTAAGTATGTAGAAATTAAAGAGCTTAGTTCCACTGGAGAAGACATGAGAGATTCTAGATATGTTAAACTTAACAATCCACAGAATGATGCTGAAAGAGTTCAGTTAGAATTTTATAAATTCTTTGATAAAGAAATGAGAGGCACTCTTGAAAAGTTAACTATATCAGAACAAGTAAGAATGTTAGGTAAAGTGGCTAGAGTGAAAGATAATTATCTTAATGCTGCTAAACGTAAAGGAACATCTTACTTTAAGGCTGTAACAAGAAGTGCTCGTGATTGGTTTAGTACAGCTCCTCAGATGCATTCTGTACAAAGGCTTACAGATGATGATGGTATTCCTGTAGATAACTTACCTATTCTTTACACAGGGGATGCTAGAAATGAAAAGAAGATTGAAAACATAAAAGAAAAAATTAAAGATTTAAAAGCTGAGTATATAGTTAAGAAATCTATAGGTACTGAAGAGTATGAGAAAGAACTTAAGAAACTTAACTTGTCTCTTGCTATTGAAAATGGTAAACTTGAATTTAATGATATTAATGTAGATCTTGTAGAAAACTTAATAGCATTTAGAATGATGGCTGAGAAGTTTGAACAGATGTCAGATATTGAAAGTAGTTTATTATCTATAGCTAAAATAGTTGAGAAGAAAAAATATTACGTAGCTAATTCTCAAGAAGAAAAATTTGTTAAAAAAGGTACTGAAGGTGAAGCTGTTATAAAAGGTGAAGGAGAATCTCTTGCATATAAACGTCTTAAGAAATGGTTTAAGATGGTGTACTATAATAATGATGAGTATGATTATAGTACAGTGGCTCAGGTTGCAAATAAGATTCAAAATTTAACATCTCTTAAGGGACTTGGTTTCAATATATTTGGTGGTATAAATAACTACGTAATGGGTAGAATAAATAATGCCATAGAAGCTTATGGTGGTATTTATTATGAAAGAAAAGCTTATTTCAGATCCACTGGTTCTTATAACAAAGAATATATACCAGGGTTAATGAAAGGAATGGGATCTAAAGATGGAGTGTATAAATTAGATAGACCTAATTCTAAGTATGAGGCTATTGTAAACTATTTTAGAATGGTTCGTAAGTTTCAAGCTGATGCAGGTAGAGTGGATATAGCTAGTTTTGCTTACATATTTCAAGAAGGTGGTGAGTATAATGTACAGAGTAAAACTGGTGTAGCTGTAACAATGAGTAGTAAGTTTGAACTTACACACAATCAAACAGGAGAAAAGTTAGCTATATATGATGCTTTTAATTTTGATCCAAATACTGGTGAATTAACTCTTAAACCAGGATACGAAATAGATGAAGCTTTTAAAACAAAAGTTACTAACTACATCTATGAAGTGAATAAACAAATACATGGTAACTATGCTTGGGAAGATAGAATGGTTATTCAATCTCATTGGTTAGGACAACTTGGTGCTCAGTTCCATAAATTTTTATACCCTGCTATACGTGCAAGATTTCAGAAAAGATATACTAATGAAAACCTTGGTGAAATAGAAGGACGTTACAGAACATTTTTTAATGTAATGAAATATGTTTATCAAACAGAAGAAGGTTTTTTAGCAAAGGCTACAGGTATGCTGGCAGTTCTTGTTCCAGGGTCTAAAGCTTATAAAAAAATGAGTGATATGGAAGTGAGAAACATGTATAAAAATATTGCAGAGTTAGGTTTCTTTATGGCTTCATTTATAATGGCTGAACTATTTAGCATGCTTGCAGCTGGTATTCCTCCTGATGATGATAAAGTTAAAAAACTGGTCAACTTTATGATCTATCAACAGACTCGTCAACAACAAGAGATTCAAACATACATTCCTGTAGTTGGTATTAAACAACAATATCAAATGGTTAAAAATCCTATTGCAGGTTTAAGTACTCTTAGAGATTATGGTGAGATGATGAGTAGTGTTCTTAGTATTCCGTTCCCTCCTTATGATAAGAACTATTATGAAAGAGGCCCTCATAAAGGAAGTCTTAAAGCTTGGAAAGAAGCTAAGGATGTTATACCAGCTTTGGGTATGCTCAATAGATGGGAGAGCTTTGAGAATGTTAGAAATTTCTATATCAGATAGTAAAAGAGGGATTAATTTCCCTCTTTTACTTTTGTAATTAACAAGCTTATATTAAAAAAGATAAACCCTAATAATATTTCATGGAAGTCTTTATCTATTCCATCTTGTTCATGCATAACTCCTTTAGTGTAAGATATACCTAATACACATCTAGAAGGACTTAAAAATTCAAATTCAAAATTGCCTTTTATCATAATTGTTATTTTTTAATTTCAAATGGATGTTTCATTAAGAAACAATCCTGTTCCTGTCCCATGTGTTTTTTAAACCCATTGAGAAAGTCTTGAATGTTCTTAGCACCCACAGGATTATGTGAGTGTACACAACATTGTTTTAAATCTAATTTCATTTTCTGGCAATACTCTACTAAGAAGTTAGCACAGTCTACACCAGTCTTTTCTTTATAAGACTCATAGTTAGGATGTTGATACCCCTGTTGTGCCACTTGGTTAAAATAGTCATTACTATGCTCATCTGCTAAGTCATGATCAAAAGATACTAAGTCTGGTACACCATTCTCAATTATCCATTTTTCAAACTCATCGTAGTTTCTAACTACCTTCCATGGGTGATACCCACGTATAGTTTCTATAGGTGTTCTTACATCGTCTAAATAGAGTGCTGTTTTTAATTTATTCTTTTCCATATAAGGACAATTTTTACAACCATTATGACAGCAGAAACCTCTATTGAGTAAGAAGTCTCTGCTTAATGGTGTTGGTTTCATAATAATTTGGCATGTTTTAAAATATCTTGAACAGCTTCTTTTAGTTCAAATATACCGGATACATTAGCTATCTTATAGTCAAAATTCCAACCATCAAGTCCTATTTCAGAAGGATGATCATTAATAGGTTTAACACCTGGTTTATCTATACGAATGATTATTCCTCCTTTATCTTTGATAGCTTTAGCTTCATTAGGAAATCTAGTGTCAGTGATAACCCAATTAGGCATTATTTCAGCTTCTGTTAATGAATCAAAGTCCAATGGTTGATAATCAGCCATAAGAGCATTCACCCATACATTATCATGTAATCCCATTCTAAGAGCATCTGTACCAAGCTTCTGTAGAAAGTCTCTTACAGACATTAAACTATTAAATTGAACATCTTCAAATACAGGTATATTGTTTAATGGGTTATGTTCAACTGTTCCCCATTCAGGACCTAATAAAGTTTTTTTAAATTCTTGGTCTTCAAACTTTTCTATATCTATACCTGTAAGATGAGAAGCTATATCTTTAAGCTTACCTGCAAACTTTCTTATTTCCCAACTAGACTGGTCTTCTAACCACCATTCATGATCCTTATAATCTTTACATACATCTTCTATGGTTAATTCACCTTTGTTAGTACAATTTAAATACTGTATAATCATTCCTACAGTGTCTTTACCAGATCCAGAGTATCCTGAAATTCCGATTATCATTTTATAGATTTTTTAGTTATTGACAAAATTACTAACCAGATGTGATATATCCATCCTTTTAGTGTGTTTTTTCTTTTGTATTCCATAATAAAAATGGAGATGACTACATAGTGTAGCCACCTCCTGTTGGTTTTTGGGTTAGAGAAAATTTACTCCATATGCATTCATATCTACATCATAGTCAGAACCTGCTGGGCTAACAATAAGATTTTCTCTTACATCATCTTCATCTTCCTCATCTATAGGATCAACTAGTTGGTTAGTGGTAGTAACCAACTGACCAAATTCATTAACAAAATATCCATGTACTCTTTGATGATCTTTCATATAACTACTAGGATGAGATTCTTTTAGAGCAAGTGTAATATGATTATACATAGTCCATGCAGAATTTACATCTGAGTTATAGTTGTGACTTGGTTTATCAAGTTCACGTTTAACTATACCCACTTGTGTAAGAGTGAGAATTTCATCATTAGCAAATAGCTCACCTAATATTTTACCTTTATCTCTAGGACTAAGTAGAACATTCTTAAGCATTTGTTTATCTTGTAAAAGTACATCATAGTGTTCTTTAGCATGAGCTATCTGATGAGTGATTTCATTTATTACATCCTGCAAAGCTGTACCAGAATGTTTCCTGGAATAATTACCCATGTTTCCACTCACTACACCATTCATACATATAAACACATACCCACCTACAGCACATTTAAATCTCATAGTTTTGTTGTAACTATTACTCCATGCAAACATCATTCCCATATCAGGATCATTTGCATAGTCTAGATGATAAACTCCTTGAGCAATATTACCATCATTGCTCATTCTATATTCTGTTTTATTAATACTAAATCCAGAATTTAATATCTGGTTCTTTGCATTGTCTATAACATCACCGTGTGCTACTACGGCATAACGTCCCCCATGATTTGGAAGACTAGCATTTCTTAATTCTTGTTCTGAGTAGAACGGTATTTTACTTGGCATATTGTTGGTTTAAAATAATGATAATTGTTTTGCAGATTTGAATGTTAGTTCTTGAATCTGCTCTATTTGTTTGTATATCTCTTCTAAATAATACTTCTTGTTAATATCATAACTATTGAAAGAAACATTTGCATCTAGTTTATTAACTACAGTTTGTAGCCATTCACCAGACTCCACTTGTATTTCTCTTCCATCATTATGACACTTAACTAACTTTCCTCCTTCATTAGATATATAATATCTAACAATCTTTTGCTGTTTAGTATTTATAACATCTCCTTTTACAAGTTGTCTGTCTACAAATTTCCATCCAGCTTTAGCTTTAACAGCTCCACAATAATCAAAGATGTCTGTATTAGCATCTAAGAAATCTTCAGGTTTAGTATTATTTACAAAGAATGCATAGATGGCTTTAGGTATAATAAGAAAGCTTTTATTCTTATGGAATGTAGCCACTTTCTTTTTAGCTAAGTCTTCCCATTCAAATGCACCTTTACTTTTAACTTTACCATTCTTAGATACGGCCATGTAATTATTTACATCACGGATGATCATCTTAGAATATTCATCATGCTCAAGAGCCAGCTGTGTAAGATCTTCCCATTGTTTACATATATCTAGATACAACTCCACCTTATCATTAGGTATCATTATCTCTAAGCCATCTGTATTTAACATAAGAGGCTGACCTTCTGGAATAGCCAAACTTAACATTTCTGCAAGTTTTGATAATAATAGCTGACCATTGATAGTAATCTGCATAGTCATTTTAGGATCATACAGAAAACTATTCTCGTCACCTGTAAGTCCATAAGTAGAATTTAGGATAATCTTAAATACATAGTTCTTAGGATCTGTCTTAGGTATCTTCTTTCTTTCTTCAAAGAACCACTCATACAATTGTCCAAACTCTTTCTGTGGTAGATGAGCAGGAGCAAAGTTATTCTTGATAGCTAGATTAGGATAGAAACTAGTAACGTCAGACGTCATTATTGTCCAGCCTGGTTTAGCTTCATAAATACCAGAACTAATTGTACCATGAATACCACCTAGTCCATAATCAGTTTTTACACTTTTATAATCAAGTGTATATTTAAATCCGTCTTTAGTAGATGTAATCACCTTAGTACGGAAATAGTCTAGCACTTTATTAAACTGTTCTGTTTCAAACTTAATATATGGTAGGATACAATCAGCAAGTACAATATAATCTCTTGGAGTTCTGAGAGTTTTAAGATGTGTCTTAGAAAGACCTGTTTTCTGTTCAAGAAAATAAAGAAATAGTTCTTTAGATATTCTTGGTTCTGATGCAGAATATAAATCAATTCCATATTCTTTACTAAGATTTTGCCTAAGCTGAATCTGTTCTTTAGAATGATTAAATATTTGCTTGGTAGATGTAACATCATTAATACAATAACTTATAACAGAATCTAACGTGTCACTATCTGTGACTGGTTCATTATGTTTATGAGGCATGTCTTCTACATTCTGCCAGTCCATAGAATACTGTATCCATTTAAGGCTAGACATCTTTGCTTTGTTATCCCAATGATTAAGCTTAAATAAATCAATCTGTTTGATTTTTAACTTATACGGGGCAAACTCAGCAAAGTCTCCTTTATTAGATTTTTCAATAACAGTTTGTGCATAAGCATAGATGTAAGTTACAAGTGCCTGAGTATCAAGCTTTAAAAGAGCTTTTTGATTTAATAATAACTTCTGTGTAATCTGAGCATCAAATGATAATCCATTATAGGATATATGCCATTGATTTTTAGTTACACAATCATTAAGAAATTTTATAAGCTCAGGAAAGTCTGTTCTCTGTTCGTGAACAACGAACACTTTAGTTTCTTCTGTTTTGTAATGTTGAAACACTGCAATAAAACAATTGCAAATAGTTTCATAGTCCATTACCCAGTGTGGTTTATCCATTTTTATAATATTCAGTTAAGCTGTTTCCCCTTTAGAGCCAAAAAAAGCAGACAATGTCTGCTAAATTTTGGTAATTATAAACATAACCCTATGCAGTTATAATATTTTTTGGAGCAACTTGAGGTTTTTCTTTAGATTCCAAGAAAGGTTTGATATCAAAATCTTTAGCATTTATTGCTACTGACTTAACAAAATTTTCTATTTCTTTAATATCCTCAATATAATACTCATAGAAAGTCTCTATAGTTTTACGTTCTTCAGCATAGTCTTTACCATTAGATCTTTTACCAATCTTCATACTAACAGGATCTCCCCATTCATTAAGTTTGGTTAACATGTGCATAGTATCTTTTTTCTCTTTACCAATAAGTGCTAATACTTTAGCATCAATATCAAAGATAGCTTCATTATAGACAGCTTCTTTGCTTGCTGGGATAAGTTTAAAAGTCTTTTTTTCTCCCCAGCTAGATGTGATTAATAACATTGTGTTGTTCATACTTGATTTTTTTTTACAAACCTACGATATTTTATTTAGTATTTCCAAATCTTCCTTAGGAATTTTTAATGTTTCTTTATCTAAGTCACATGGATTACATAATTCTCCAGATTTTTTTAATATTTCAACATCAATGTCTAGTAGTTTTGCATACACTTCAAAATATTTTTCAGGATGTAGATACGTTTCTATATACTTATATTCTGCTGACTTTTCACCATAATAGTTTTTAATAGCTCTTTTTAGATGAGCTGATAATTTAGAATATTTACCAAGAAGAAAATTAAAATAATCAGCTTGATATATCTCTAAGTCAAACACATACAGATTATAGTCTTTTAGAGGTATTTTTTCAACAAACAGAGGATTACTCAAAAGCATTTGTTCTTCAAACACTTTAAATTCTTCAATATCTGTTTGTTGAAAAATACATATAAGTCTTATATCTTCTGGTTCTATTTTATCAGTGATTGATATATAAGTACCAGAAGGCATAGTGGAGCTTGTACGTTTTATACCTAATGCAGGATATAGAAACGATCTAGATTTCTGAAAGTATTTTCCATAGAGTTTATCTATCATTTTAAATTTCTTTATAGAACTACATTACCTGTTGCAAAATCATAAGGTAATTCATAATTCTTATTTGTATAATGCCAGTTAGCTTTTTCTAATACATCTGTTAACTTACCAAACCAGGTATTCATTGTATTGTCACTAACTGGGAAAGGATACACTTGGTAAGCTTTGTCTATTACAACAAAGTGAAACTTCAGTTGGTATCCACTATCAATTAAATTTATGAATTTTATTGCAATAATTGTAGAATAAATTGCAGCTTGCATCCAATAATTATAAAAATCTATAGATTCGTGGAAATCTTTAAGATCTTTACTGGTGGTTTTAATATCATTTATAAAGATTATTCTCTTATCATGATCTATTACCAAATTATCCACAATTCCTTTAAGACCAAAAGATTTACTATTAATATTACATTCTATAGGTAATTCATTAAAGATTTCCTTATTGCTAAAATCATTAGTATTACATCCTAATAAGTCACAAACTTGTTTATTCATCTTAATAAGATCCACACCTGTTTTACAGAAGTCATAGTTGTCTTGATCTATAAGAGTTTTGTTACCCTTAGATTTAAGAAAGTCCCAATAGTTCATAGCTTCAGATGTATACATCTTATCTATTCTCTGCTGGTCTGTTTTTAGTGCCTGATGTAAATTAATATCTTTTAAAACATCTAATACAGCATCACTAAATTCTGTCAACTCTGTTCTTTGATCACCATTAGCATGTAGTTCTGTAGCATGACTAAACACTCTGTCTATAACAGTTCTTGTATTTCCAGTGGGTAGATTAGCAGGGCTTACTATAAACTGATCATTAAACTTATCTGCTTCTAGTAGGAGAGCATGTATAATTTTACCATTAACTAGATAGCTTTCTGTTTTCTCTTCTCTGTTACCAAGGACATACATTTGATAGAAAGCCTGTGGGTTCCATAATAATTTGTTTAAGCTACTATAAGAAAAATTAAAGGGTTTGCTATAAAAGTCTTTTTCCATTATTTCTATAGATTCTTGCATAATATCTTCTAGTTCCATACTTTCATAATTTTTAAAAGTGTTCTAATTCTTGATGCTGTTGCTTTATCTGTTGTCAGTGCTTCCTCATATTCAAGGAATTCTATAACGAGCTTTAATGTTAACTCAGGTTCCATGTCTTGTTTTATTTCGTCTGCCATAATTGTCTAATTTTTTTTCCTAAATCTGCATCATTAGGATAGTTATTAATGTAAGTTTCAAATGATGTTCTGGTTTGATCTGGTTTCTGGTTTTTTTCTAAAGTATCTGCTATACGTTCTAATTGTCTAGCAATTTCTGGTAGTGTACCTTCTATAAGTTTTCTACCCATTAGGGTGTCGTGTAAACTAGGCATTTCTTAAGTGTTTAAATTGTTTCCAGTCTTCTTCTGGTAAATATTCTATTAAATTTACATTAGGTAAGAACCCAAGTAGTTCTTCTATGGCTTCTGAATCTCCACAGTGAACATCTAATCTGATTTGATCCATTACAATTTCTATAAGGTCCTGTTTATCTTTTGGACTTTTCATCTTGTGTTTTTTTATTGTGGCAGGTCTCACAAAGCACCTGTAGATTATCCACCTCACAGAATAACCTCTCTACAAAGCCTGGGAGGTCATTAGCACACCTTAATGTACCAGCTGGTATTATGTGGTCAACATTAATTTTCTTGTCAGGAAACCAATTAGAACACTCTTTACACTGATATTCAAATTTCTGTCTCTTAAGAGGACCTTTATAGGTTCTACGAGCTTTCATTTTACATTGTGTAATAGGTTTCCAAAATCTTGATTTCTGTCTTAAAGCACTACGTATAAAAGACCAAAATGCAGACTCTGTTAAACTGCCTGCATTTCTAGTCTTTGGGGTTAGTACTCGTTTATTTTTAGCCATTGCTTAATTTTTTATCTAAGATAGGAACTAATCTGTTACGAACTTCTTTAGCTCCTGAATCTTTAATTGAGTCAGATACATCCTTACTCATAGGAAGCACTGTAATTTCTATAAAGGAATATTTTTCTTTGTAAGATTTCATAGATTCTATACCTGCTTGGTCAAAATCAAACATTACAATAATCTTTTCATACTTTTTTTTAAGCTCTTCCATTACATCTTTCTTAAGCATAGTGTTCTCACTATCAGGAGCTATAACATCTAGATCAAGTTTGAGTGACTTAATAGACATTATATCTTTAAGACTAGATGTAATTAGTAAATGCTTACGATTTTGTAATTGATCCCAGCCTTGGATGTAATCAGTCACCTTAATAAACTTTTTATCAAGAGTCTTTGGCTGATAGATTTTATAGAGAGTACCATCTTCTTTGAAATAACCATATAAATAAAGTCCTTTTATACAAAGTTCATTACCGTCCTTGGTCATACAATAACTTTCTAGTGGTTTCACAATGTGAGCATCAAGAAGTTTAGATCCAATATTAAACTGTGTCCAGAAATATTGATCTTGGCTACTCCAGTTTCTTATATTATAACTAGTCACTCTATATTTAGATGCTCTTTGAAATTTTTCTATGTCATAACCTCCATTATTATGCAGAACAAAATCATTATATGTTTCTATAATAAACTGACAAGTTTTATGAAATGATAGATGTGTCATTTCTTTTACTAAATCTATAGCACTACCACCTTTACCTGTAGAGAAATCTTTATACCTGTAAACATTGTGAGTATCAGTATAAATACACATACTAGGTGTACGTTCACCAGGATTAAATATAGATTTAAACTTTACATCTTGTCCATTTAGTTTTTCTTTAAGTACACAGAAATGTTCAAATATCCATGTAACTGGTACATCTTTTATATCATGTACTAGATCTTTTGTGTTAAACATAAATAAAAATTTAAAAAAATAAAGGGGAGATGTAGAAACATCCCCCCGACTATAAACTAAAACTGGAAATTAAATATTAAAATCATCATTCACTGGTTCAAAACCACTAACTGGTTTAGATGCTAATGGAGTGAAATGATATTTATTAGTTTTATCAAACTTGTTCATTTTGGTTTCATCAGAAGAACAGAATTTGTATTTAGGAAGAGACAATCTTACAATCACTTTTCCATTATATTCATCTTCCTTACCTGCTAGGAACCAATACATATCTTTTTCTTTTAAGATGTTCACTGCTTTCTCTACCCACTGCTCAATGGATGTAATACTTGCATCTTTAGATAGGTTATCAATTTCTTTTCTAAGTCCTAACTCATTAGCAATCATAATAATCTTGCTAAGAATCTCATTTTTATTTACATCATCACTGTTAAAGTCAGCAATGTAAATACTTGCACTAACTCGTGCTGTTTGGCCTTTGTACTTTTCACCTTCTGGGTCTTCTCTATCAATAGCCCAACCTTCAAAGTTAGGTATTGCTGGACCTTCTAGTGTAATCTCTAAAGATTTTTTACCAGTTTTAGCCGTTCTTACTTGAGCACCATAAATGTGTGCCAATACTACTCCGGGTTCAAAGGATTTTCCTAATCCTCCTCCCTTGACATCTTGTCCTTCTGTTTTGAACATGTGTTTTGTTTTTTAAATTAATAAATGGGTTTTAATTTTCATAATCTTTAATAGCTTTCACTACTAGTTGTAAATCATTAGCTACTTCTAAAGTGGGAAACATTCCACGTGGACTTTTGCATGTATTCTCACCGTTGGTTTGGGTTTCAAATACATATCTAATATCTCCGTCTTTGTTTCTCTTGGCTTTTCCAAACAAAACTATGGAAAAAAGTCCTTCCAAAGTTAGTTTTTCATCAACCATTTTACCAATAGTTTTTGCTTTCAATCTACGTTTACCTTCCATATCAGTAGCTTCTTCTGCATGAGTTAGAAAGAAGATGAGCAAATCTTCTCTCATGTCTTTAGGCATACGAGCAATTCTAGCTAGGTGTGCACCTATCTGTGTGAATTTTTCATAACCTTTCTCATTAGCTTTGTCAAAGAATTCAAAGGAACTCATGTACTGAAAGTCGTCTATAATTATGTTTTTGATCTCAGGACGTTTTTCACTAACATATTTAACACAAGCTTCTATACTTTCAGGATTAGATTTGTCATACATATTACCATTTGGAGATTCTTTACTCCATAATGTATACTTCTTTTTCCATCCTTTAAAAGGAAGAGGCTTGTTAGCTACGTTAATAATAAATGTCTCTTTGGGATCTAATGTCTCAATGCTGGTAGACTTTCCAGCACCGGACTCTGCAATGATTAATACACCTTGTGCCATATGTGGTTGTTTTTATTTACTTTTTATAAGTTCATTTAACCAGTTCTTAGCACTAACTGGTTTGTTAGTAGAGATGGCATAGTAATCTCTAATAGTCATATCAGCATACGGTGCATCTTCCATAGGAGAAGGAGCATTAGGAATGTTAGCTGTATTTTCTCGTGCTTTTTCTGTTATCTTAAAAACTGAGTCTACAGTTCCTGTAAAAGCTGACATTTTACTAATAGCTACAGAACTTCTATGTACCACTTTAAGTTCTTCAATTGGAACTAAATAAGAACCTTTGGCATTAAGTTCATACTCTTCTTCAAAAGATGGTGTAGGTGGCACCCTATACACTTTTCTTTCTGAATCTGTTGGATTTAAATCTGAGTCAATAAGCTCAAAGAAAAATCCTTTTGTTTTTTTAAACTCTGATGGAAAGATTCCTACTACTAGTCTTCTTTGTTCATCGTAGAACTGAGTTTTCATGTTGAAATCAAATTGACTTATTTCTAAGTCAGCAATAATTTCAGCATTGAAATCTCTCATTTCTTTTGTTTTTTGAGCTTTGTATTTTGTCCTTTCTTCTTCGGACATACTGTGCATGATTGACATTGTGTTTTGTTTTAATTGTTATTGTTAAATTGTTGGTCCATTTATATTAGCAAATCTGTTTGCTGTTCTTCTTTGTGCAGGTTGTCCTGTTGGATTGTTAGCTGTAGGTTCTCCCACTTCTACCATTCTTTGTTTTGCAAACTCAGCTTTAAGAAATATTAAGTTAGTATCATCTGCACTATTTCTAGATTTTAATATATGAGCAAATACATCATCAGTTTTACAAGGATATTCTTTACGTCCATAAATTTCTATGTCAGCTTTGAACGGTCTGGTGAGAACTAATACCATGTCACTACCTTGTTGTAATGCATCACCACCAAAGATATCTGAGCTAGTAGGATAGTTACCTACGGTGCCTGGAGTTTTTCTTGATGGTTCATCTATACTCCTATTAAGTTGAGAAATCATAAAAACTATAATAGGAAGTTTGTTCTTTACTTTCATTAACATTTCTACAGTGTTATAAAGGGTGCTAATCTTTTCTTTTTCTGTTACATCTTTTTTAATTAACCAGCTATGATCTATAGTTACAATTAATGGTTTGCCTCCAAGTCCTTCATAGGATTTATAGATGGCTTCTTCCATTTGTTTTACAGTGATAGGTTCATTAATTTGACATCTATAGTTACCATGTTTATGAAATACTCTAGTGTCATTTAAATAGTTTTCCATCATTTTGATAGAGAAGTCATCCACTTGTTTAGTAGTAGATAACACTTGATTATAGTCAAGCCCCACTTGAGATGCAAAGTCTCTAGATGCTGTTTGTTTAGCACCCATTTCAAATTGAAATTCTAAAATGTTGAAATCTTGTGTTGGATTGAGATACTTAGATTCTCTTAGTATTTGACTAACAAACATTGTTTTTCCTGACCCAGGTCTTGCACCTATTGTTAGCATTGATCCCCATTCTAGTCCTGCAACTCCTGCATTATTTATTCCTGTCCATGGCAGGCTTAATGATTTAATTTTTCCGGATTGTCTATCTTTTATATACTGTAAACCTTCTTCTAGAATTTCAACATAAGTCTTAATACCAAAGGGTCTATCTTTCTGTGGGAGATTTAAAATGTTCATTAGTTTATTCCTAGTTTTAGTTTTGTAAATTTAAACAATTTTATTGATATAATCAAGACAATTTCTATAAAAATATATTTTAGAATTGTTACATTAATTATAAAAGTTTTAATTATAAACCAATTAACTAAACTAAATAAAATTGAAATTAAAAAGCTATGTATTATTTTTTCACGTATTGTCATATTTTATTTTTTTGATTTTCTAATTCATCAAGTATTTGCTGACAATGGTCTGCAAGTTTTGATGTCACTTCTTTTTGGGAATTCATTTTTTTTATAAAGTAACTACTTGTTGCCATATATTGATAATTTTTCATCTTGAACAATTTATTATAATCATCAGCAGCATCTAATACTAAATCCCAATCATACTCAGGATAATTTTTAAAGAACCATACAAACTTTTCTTTTAATTCACTTACAGATTGTCTGGCTAATTCTCCAGAAGGTAATCTTTTAGCTGGAAAAATTTCTCTATACTCATTAATACGTTCATTCATGTCAGATCCTAATACTTCTGAAGCTACTTTCTTTTTTGTTTTAACTATAAATGTTTCATATTCATTAAGTATCATAGCTCCTTTATTAGTAAGATTACCTTTATCATCTATTAGTCCTTTAGCTTGGCATATAATTTTTTCAGGTTCTTGATTAATAATGCTAGTTGGTTTAATGTTAGATCTACAGCAATCTAAAAAGTAAATTTGGTTAGGACTAACATTCCATTTGATCAATGGTGCCCAGTGTTGATGGCTCATAGTCTTTTTTTATTTGATTAATGATTAAATAGTATTTATCTTTAAATAAAGGGTCTGTTTCATATAAATTTCTAAATGTATTTATACCATGAATTACTGTAGTATGATCTCTACCTCCCATATAAATACCTAATTGCTTAAGATTATATCTCATAGATCTAGCTATAAAGAAAAATATACATCTAAGTTCTACAAGAGGTCTATTTCTATCTTTAGATTGTAATTTTGTTTTTTTATTATAAAAAGTAGGTAGATGTGGTTCAAAATACTTTTCTAGTTCTGGAAGTGTTAACGTAATAATTCCATCATCTGTAATTCTATGATTTGTAACCACTGTAGGATAGTAACCTATCTTATCGTAAAATCTATTAATAAATTCTGTAATAAGATCATGTTCTGCCTTTTTTTTATACTCTGCTGGATTCATAAATTTTTAGGTTTGTTCTTGAAATTTTTGTATATTATAATGTAGGAAAGGGTTACAAATTTATAACCTTTTCTTCAAACTATTTATATTTTTATGTTATTATTTTTAATTTATCGAAATGAGTGTAAATCCGACACCCAAACAATCTGTGGCTAACACATTGAAAATCTATGTGTTCCCAGCATTAGTTACAATTCTAGCAACCCTTATTTGGAGGGATGTAACTGAAATGAGAAGTGACGTTAAAATGTTATTGGCTCAGTCTAATGTAGATAAGACTGAAATTCAACAACTTAAACGTGATGTACAAATGCTTGATCATCAAGTATTTAAAATACCTGTATCTGTAGCAATGAATGATCAAGAAACAAAATCTAAAGATTATTTATATGCTGATAGGTATTTTAAACATGAAGAAATTTTTGATATAACTAAATATATACCTAAAACTGAATTATAGTAGACAATTATGGTAACAAGAATAAAACCTAGACGTAAGAAAGTAACTAAATTCAGTGTGAAGTCATACTGGGCTCCCACTCCTAACAAGATGAGGAAGATAGGTGATAGTTTGCTTGGTGTATTTTCCATTACATCTATGTCTTCTATGTTTTTAGACAACAAAAGTTTAGCTATAACATCTTTAATTATAGGTGTCGTAGGTAAAGTGTTAACTAATTTCTTTGCTGAAGAATCTGTTTATGTACAAGAAAAAGAAGAATACAATATATAAATATGGAAAAGATAACAAAAAATATTGTAAACATTTTTATTCTTATACTGTTAGTAATCATACTATTAAGAACATGTAAGGGAAAGACAATAGATGGTGGAGGTATTAAAATACTTAGAGATACAGTTTGGGTACATCATGATAGCACTGTTACTAGTAAGCCTCAGCTTATAAAAACTATTCCTTATGCTGTGCCTATTGATAGATGGAACACTGAGTATCTACCTGATACATCTAGTATGACTTTATTAATAAAGCAATATGAGCTTTTAGTTAGAGAGCTATTAGCTAAGAATATACATAATGATAGTATTAAGATAGACTCAATAGGTCATGTATATATTACAGACACTGTGAGTAAGAATCAAATAGTTAGTAGGACTACCCACTACAATCTTCACTATCCTGTAATAACAAACACTATTATTATTCCTGCACCTAAGAAAGGACAGGTTTATATAGGAATGGGAATAGGGGGAGTTAAAGAAGATCTTATAAATAAGATTAATCTAGGACTGATGTATAAAAACAAGCAAGATGTTATGTTTGGCCCTACACTTTCTATAGAACAGAATGGTAACTTATTTTATGGTATACAAGCATTTTGGAAAATTAAATTACATAAATAATGGTCACATCAGCACAAGCTCTTAAGAAATACGGAGATCCTACAAAAGAATCTAGTATGGTTGTATGGGATGTTCCTGGTTACTTAGAAGTGGGAGCTATCCCTAAGAAGCTCTATTGTAACAAGGACATGATTGTTCCTCTTACACAAGCATTTACAAATCTTACAGCTAGAGGGAAAACTTCTGAGCTAAAAACATTTGATGGTTGCTTTAACATTAGAAAGAAAAGAGGACTTGGCTCAATGAGCTTACACTCTTGGGGAATAGCAATAGATGTTAATGCTGCTTGGAATGGGTTAAATACAAAAGGTACATTAAGTCCTGAGTTTATAAAATGTTTTACAGATGCAGGGTTTGATTGGGGTGGTCTTTGGTCAGGTAGAACAGATCCTATGCACTTTCAATTAGCTAAAATATAAAATAATGGCACAATATCCACAAGGAATATATCAAAGTTTACAATGGTTATTAAAGAAGGTTAAGATACTTGCTTTAGATAAACAACCTACTTTTAGTATATCAACAACTTCTGCTGCTTATACTATTGTTGGTATGGGAGTATATGAAATTACAGGAGTTGGTAATACTCTTACATTTCCTGATCCAGCACTTATGAATGGAATGTCTATAACAATTATTAATACTAGTGCTGGCACTCAAACAGTTAGTGCTACCAATTCACCATATAGTAAAGGAACAACTACTCTTATAAGTGCTGCAGGTATAGCTACACTTACTTATTATCAATTTGTTTCTATCAATGGTAAATGGAGAGGTGGAGTATTATCTTAAATCATGATAACTGATGCCAATATATAAAGGAAAAATTAACAGCAGTATTTTATTACCATTTAACAGTTCAGTTGCTACAGTTCAGAGTGTTAATATTGTTAGCAAACATCCTGAAACAAACTTTATTGCTTTATATATTAGAGATGCTGCTGGCACTGATATTTCTATATCTGCAGCTCCTATGAGATTAAAACAAGGAGAAGCTTATATAAGAGATTCTACAATTCAAATTGATGCCGGTCATCAACTTTACATCACTGTAACAGGACCTATAGATTATTACATTGTAACAATACCTTAATGGCTAGTAGAAAAGAACTCACTAATGGAAAATATATAGATGACCAAATGGGTAATGGAGTTCCTGAAGGAGGCACCACAGGACAAGTGTTGAGAAAAAGTTCTAATGCAGATTATGATGTAGAATGGGGTGTTGGTATAGGAGGAGGTGTAAGTAATGGAAATATTACAGGAACTGGTGTAGCTACAAGAGTAGCTTTTTGGAGTGGTACATCTGTATTAAGTAGTAATACTAATTTATATTGGGATAACGTTAATAGTAGACTTGGTATAGGAACAGCTACTCCTGGATATAAATTAGATGTAAACGGTAATGAAAACATATCAGGTAAATTAAATTTTACCCATCCTAATAATGCTACACAAATTAGAATTGGAGCTAATGGTGATACTGTAGGTGGTTTACATACAGGAGGTGATTCTGTAATAATAGGGTCTATAGCAGGTAATAATTTATTAGCTGCAGGAGGTACAAGTTTGGTAGCAGTTGGACGTAATGCAGGTGGTACATATACATCTGGTGGTACTAGTTCTGTGCATATAGGTAGAAACTCTGGTAGTGGTATAACCACAGGATCTTTTAATACTCATATGGGTATGACAGATTCTGTTAGTATTCCTTCTAATACTAGTTATACATTACATTTGATAGGGGGTGGTGGTTATGAACTTAATAATGCAGCCACTGTATTATCAGGATTAACTAGTAATTATGCAATGATTGGAGGTGGATATAATTATGCTAGTTATATTAATGATTTTTATTTTGGAGCTGGACCTTTTGTAACAGTACCAAGTTCTGCTAATCTTGCTTTGTATGCACCATCTGGAACTGGAACTGATATAGTTGGATCTAATTTTACACTTAATGCAGGTAGAGGTACTGGCACAGGTACACCTGGAGATTTTATTATAAAAACATCTACAGCTCTTACTTCAGGAAGTACATTACAAACTCTTACAGAAAGATTTAAAATAACTGGTGGCACAGGTGCTATAACAGTTAATAATCTTGCAACAGGTGGAGCAGACCAAATGGTAATATCTGATACCAATGGTAAACTTAAAATACAAACTATTCCTTCAAGTGGTTTATTTAATTCTGATATAATAGTTTCTTTATCTGGGGGTAAAACTTTAGGTAGATATACTACAGGACAAACAATACCATCTAATGGATTAAGTTCTCAAGCAGTGGTAACTCTTCTTGCTCAAGAAGCTCTTGCTCCTACACTTACATTAACATCTTCTACCACTATAGCATTTAATCAAACTGCTATATCTAATGTTCTTAACTTTACTAAGACAATTAACTCTTTAGGAGCAAGTGTATCTACAGTGTCTTTAGAATGGAGAAGAAACAATACAGGATCTTGGACAGTGTTATCAACAAACACAGCTCTCACTACTTATACACATTCTCTTACAGATAGTGCATTTAACACTCAACCTTTTAATTATAGATATATAGTGGTTGATACAGCCGGTGGTACAGCAACAGCTACATTAAATATAACTCCTGCTTCTTACGTAGCTCCAAGTATAAGTTTTTCTGCACCTGCTGCTAGTGGAATTACTTCTCCTGAAACTAATACAAATAGAGAATGGGGTAACACTCCATCATCTCTTCAGGGATCTTGGACAAGAAATAGTGCAAATGTACCAGTATCTTCTTATACATATTCAGTGAGTGTAAATAGTGGTTCCTATACTACAATTGGTACTTCTTATTCAATATCCGGATCTTCTGGATCGTTTGCTTCAGTAAGTAATACACAGGCAACTAGTACAACTACAAGTATAATATATAGAGTGCAAGTTGTTGATTCTTTTCAAACTACTACAGCTACATATTCTATTAATTTATCTCCTCTTATATTTTATGGAGAAATAAATGTTGCAACAACAATAAATTCTGCAGCTATAAGAGCTCTTCCTTCTAGAAAGTTTGCTAATGATGGTGTTAATCCTTTTACATTCTCATCAGGTACAACTAACAGAAGATGGTTGGTAGCTATGAATAATACTTATTCATTAAGTAGTGCTACAGATATAACACAGAATGTTGATTTAACATCAAATTTTGCAGCTAGTAGTTTATCAGTTAATGATTTTGCAGGCAATGCAAGAACTTATAATTTATATAATTATACTAATGCAATTCCTTATAATCCAGCAATTACAATAAGAATAACTTATATTTAATATGGCATTTCAATTACCAGCTAGTGTACAAACAAATAATCCTGTTCTCTTACATGAATGGGCAGGTCCTTTTACAGGAGCAAATGCAACTGCTGCTAAAGCTGCTGCTAATGCTTATATACCTGCAGGTGTAAGACTTAAAGGATTAGAAGTGACACTTATTATTGCAGGAACACCTGCTAAATATTGGTATCAAAATGATGTTGCAGACAGTGACTTAATAGCTATGCCAACAGGTGGAGGAGGTGGGCCTATAGCAGTACTAGATGAAGGAGTAAGTGTAGAAGATGATACTAGAGCTATAAATTTTACTGGAGCTGGTGTTACAGCAACATTAGTTAGTTCTGGTCTTGTACAAGTAGATATACCAGGTGGATCTACTCCTACAATTACAAATATAGATTTAAATTATGGAAATTATTCAATATCTACGAAGGGTGTTTATTTTGTAAGTATAGGAACTGATTATTCAGCTACAGTTAATAAAATATTTTTTCCAGATCCTAGTAGTTTTGTTGATGGAGATGAGATAGTTATTATAAATAAAGATACAAGTAATGGTTTATCAGCTGCAATAGATACCGAATCATTTTATCCATTTTATCAAGGAAGTGAAAAAGCTGTCTCAAATATTCCTTGGAATATGATGTATATATTTAAAAAATATAATGATAGTGGAGGAAACAAATGGTATTGCACTCCTCCTACAGCACAACCTACATATGATATTGATTTAGTTGTAGCAGGTACTAATGTTTCATATACTATTAAAACAAATGGTATATACACTGTAAAAACTAATACTGGTGATAAAGCTTCATTTATAGAATGGCCTAATCCAGTGGATCATAATGGACAGGAAATAACAATTATAAATAATTCAGATTTTTTTATAAATTTAACTTCATGGACTTCAGCAGCTACTTTTGATGCATGGTTGCCTATATACAATACAAAAACACAATCAACTATTAGATACCTAGACATCATTCCTGTAAATTCTACATACACTTTTTTGTCAAATGGAGAATTTTGGTATTTAAAATCTAGTTATCCTGTTATAACTAATATAACAGATGGTACATCTTATGATTTAAATGGTGGAAATATTCAACTTCCTCATGCTGGTATATATTATGTTGTTGCTGATGATGCTGAATACTATAAACTAAAAATGCCATTAGGTAATAATTTTTTAGGGCAATCTATTACAATTATTAATACTAATACAAATCATCCCCTCAAACTTGATGGTGGTAGTAGTAGCACATCTATATACAAAAGATATAATACTCAACTTCAAGAAATAAGAATTGCAGGAATAGTTACAGTGAACAATATACTTGGAACATGGTATGTGTTAGATGGGGAAACTTATTAATATTTTGTAATTTGAGGTATTTTTGATATATTATAATAATAACAATGGCAAAATCTTTAGGAGACACTAGAAAAGTAACATTTGGTAAAAGAAAGAAAGGACGTGCTAAAAAAGCATTTAACAAACACAATCCTAGACCAAAAGCTTACATAGGACAAGGACGATGAAATATTTTATCAAGTATTTAATTGTATGGATAAGTCAAAACTTAGCTATACCATTTTGGATAGTTGGACATATTCATCTAAGTCTAAACATCTATGATGATATGTATGAATTAATAGCTTCTATAGGTATGAATATATTAGTGGCTATTGGATTTGTAATAAGTTATTTAGACAGCAAGAAAAGCTAACCCTCTCATATAGTTGTTAACAACTCCCTTCTGTTAATAACAAAGAAAAAGGGCCCCTATGTTAATAGAGGCCCTATTTTTATTTCACTATCTCTCCGAACTCATCCACTTTGTGTATGGCTTCACCATTAAATACTACAGCCTGACCTTTAGTAGCATATTCTTTGATGATATTCTCATTGAAGTAATTGAATCTTGCTCCGTCTACACCAATGAAGAATGCTTTATCAGAATAAATAGAACAATTATCTTCAGCATCTGTAATTACTAATGCATTAACACCATTCTTTTCTATACTTTGTATAGCATTATCAATAGTAGTACCACCACCACAATCTAACATAGATATAGATATGATGTCATTCTTACGATGTTTCACTCTATTATCAAATGTATAAATTTCATTAAGCATGTCCATACCTTTTAGTTTGGCAGCAAATGCTTTACAGAAATCTATTTTACTTATATTATCTCCATTACTATTTCTTACACCACAATTAGAAGACATAGATCCTGATACATCTATATAGAGATCAATCTTACCTACTTTTTTGGTGTTTTTTACTTGCAGATCTTCAGCAAATATCTTTCTGAGTTTTGGATGTAATAGTTCATAATCCTCTAGCCCAGCTATGTTATCACTATTAAACAAGTCTTCATACTCAGTGGTTTGATTAGCACTAAAATAACTAACAGATTTATCTAGTAATTTCTTAATCTTTTCTTTCAAACTTCCCATAGAGAGATTGATATTCTCAAGTCTGGCTGCTATTTGTCTCATGAAGTCAGGACTAAGTTTACCTGCCATTCCTCCATCACCGTCTGGTTTATTAGCATTCTCAAACATTTGATCTTGAACATCTCCGTCCATTGCATCATCCATTTGTTTACACAAATCTTGGGCTTTTTGCATAGCATCATCTAGCATACTTTTACCTTGCTTACTATCCATCATATCATTCATAGCTTGATCTACACCATCATTATCAAAATCAGATTGACCATTCAATCCGTTTTTAATATCTTCAGATGTATTTGGATCTACAAAATCCATAATAGTCATACGGGTGATAAAATAAGATAGAATGTTACGTGCATATATAGCAGACTTTAGATTGCTATGTTCTGACATAATCTTACCTACAGGATTATTAGCCCTTTCTAAGAATTTAAACTTAGTGTGGTTCTTCTCGTCCCTGTCTTCAAAATCAAGCTTATCTATAGGATTATAATACATCTTGAAGATGTCTTTAGCCATATGTTTAGGAAACTTTCTATAGTTCTCCTGAAACTTTTGATAGAATGCTTGTTGATCAGGTTGTTGTTTTGGATCAATCTTTTTAAAGTCAGTGGTTTTAGCAAACTTGTTATAGTTTTCACTTACTGCTTTAGTATCTTTCATATGAGTGTCCATAATATTCTCAAGCCTCCATTCATCTATATAATGCATATAAGGTTTGATAAGATCTGGTTTCTTATAAAAGTTAATTTTTCCAAATAAACCTTCATCATCTTTATAATAGGATTTGATTTCTCCTTTTTTTACTTTCTCAAGAATGGTATATACATTCTTATAACTTTTTTGACTTGCCATAATTAGTTTATTTAAAATTGGGGGTACTAAATATTAGCACCCCCTAATTATTAAAATGGATTTTCTACAGAATCAACCATTTCATCAAATTCTTCTGATGTTTGATAGTCAGCACGAGCTGGATGGTTCTGAAGAATAAACTGCATAGTAGATTCTATTTCTTCCACTTGACCTGTATCCATTACACCTCTAGATGCATATGTATTAATCAAGCTTTCTATTTCAGCTACAGCTAACTCAAGAGCCTCATTATTACTATGAGAGTGTAGCATTTCCACCTTACTCATCACAGCTTTAATCTCTGGACTCATTAGCTTGTTCTGTAATTCTGAACCTGCTGTTTGATTAATCATAATCTGAGCTGTCTTTACAAGAGCTTTATCTACACTAATATCCCATACATAACTTACAGCTTTAGTAAGCTTAGGTACAAAAGTTAGAGTACGATCTGAGCTGTGTTGATAACCCACTTCCAAATACTTATCTAATTTGTTAGAAGGTATTTCTACAGTGTCTAATTCAGCTTGATTAGGAATACCAATCTTAAAGCTTTCTTTATAGTTACGTGCACCCTTAGCATAATACTTAGACATATCACCTGCAGAAACTCTGTTTACAGTCATCTTCAACATAAATCTGTCCCAGAACGGACTGTCTTTCTCATCTTTAGGTATTTCATTACATGTAGCAATGAACAATTTCCATTTACATGGGATTTTATTCTTACCATTAAACAAGAACTTCTCGTTCATTACACCTAACATAGCATTTCTAATAGCTGAGCTAGCTTTATCCACCTCGTTGATGATTACAATGTCAGCTTCTGCTACAGGAGCATTAACTTCATATATATTCTCAGTGAATAACTTACCTAAATCAGGCATACCCTTAATTTCTGATGCTTTAGTACCCTCGTCAGTCTCTAAGATGTACATTTTGTTTTGAAAATCTTCAGCTGTCATCTTACCATCCTTGTTCAACCATGCCTTAGCATATTCTATAATAGTTTTTGTCTTTGCTACACCTGGCTCACCTATTAATAATAATGGTAATCCTGTAGCTTCTGCTAATGCTAGCATCTTAAATACTTCTTCCTTGTTAATTAAGGAAGTTTCAATTTGTCTCACTTCTTGAGTAGTCTTCTTAGTGATAGACTTTGTTGCCTTTGCCATGTTAAGGGGTTTTTTAATTGTTGTTATTGGTTGTTGTATACTTGGTTGCTGTGCAGGTGTTGTTTTTCCAGCACTAGGGTCTGGTACCCATCTTTGAATACCTGCATTATTAGCTGTTACTTTCCACCATCTGCCATCATTACCTACAGCTTGTGTACCTACAGCAAATGATGTAGCACTATGAGATGGACTAGGTCTATTTAATTGTCTTGCCATGTCTAAGTGTGGTTGATTAAAGGTTGGCAAAGATGTCGGCTGCTTCAGAAACAGTTTCTATTGTTTCTACTTGTTTAGTTTTATTCATAACATCAATTACTTGATCAGAATGTGATTCTTTTTTAGTGTCGTCTATAATGTTAAAGATTGTAAAAGTAGTCTCTGCATTTTTAAGAGCAGGATGTTTTCTAATAGCAGATATCTGCTGAGGATTAGCCCCATACTTTTCTTCTATAGATCCATAGCTAAGATCATCTTTCTTAAGCCATGTGTAACCTTCATTAAGGTCATTTACTAATTGAGAGACTGTCAAGTCTACTTTGTTGATTGCCATTTTACCAATTGATTTTAAATGTTGGACCATTTTGTCCGTTAATAATTTTGTTACATTCGTTGAATAAATCACCACAATCCCACACTGTCTTTGTATAAGCAGCTGAGGCTGGATGACTCACTTTAATTATATGATGGTGTTCACCAATCATACTTTCAAGTTCTTGTGCTTGTTTACCCATTAGGACAAATATTAGTCCTGAATCTGTATAATTAAGTATGTCCATAATGTATGCAATAAACTCTTTCCATACATTGTAGTGGCTTCCTACTTTATCTACCTGGCAGGTGAGAGCTGAATTTAATAAGAGTACACCCTGGTTAGCCCATCTAACTAGACTTGGATCTTGATAAGTTGGCCATTCTTGGTGTATTGTTTTTTCTACAGCTTCAAATATGTTCTTGAGGCTTGGTTGTGCCTTATCTGTATTACCACATGAGAATGCTAATCCATCTGCAACACCTAAATGTGGATATGGATCTTGTCCTATTATTATCACTTTAAGTTTATCGTGTGGGCACTCTTCAAATGCCCTAAATACTTGTTTAAGAGGAGGAGTAAATCTCTTACCGTCTTCTCTTAGTTTATATAAGGTTTGTAAGATTTTATCAAAGTCTGAGCTTTGAACAAAACCTTTAAGCTTGTAAGCCCAGCCTGACGGTTTGAGACGTTCTACTAGCTTCAGTTTTATTTCTTCAAGATTTATTTGTTCTGTCACAAAAAGTGTATTAAATTTGTTACAAAATATTATTTATGGACAAAGTAAAAATGATTAAAAAAGATGCTATTATTCAAATAGGAATAGGCACAGGATTCTTACAACAAATTCAAAAAGTTATTTTATTTCTAGTTAAAGATTTAAAACAAGAACAACTTGATGAATATAAAAAACAAGCTGAACTTAAATCTAAAGATAATACTTATGAATTCACTGAAGAGTGGATGGTAGCACTAACTACTCTATCTGTTTTGTTACGTGATGTTGAACAAAAAGCTGATGAACAAGGAGAGTCTTATGAAGCTGACATGGCTGAAGCAATGGCTTCTATCCAAGAATAAACCCAACTTGTTCTCCAATTTCTATTGCTGCCTGTATTGCTAGGGACAACTCGTCCCTAGAACAGTCAGCAAATGATTTGGCTAGAAAGTATTCTTTACCTGACACTTCTCTTGCTATACATAATCCTGCTCTGTCTTTTACTAATAATTTCATATTCTCCACTGTCTCACCAATATGTGTAGACAAATGTTTAAGCATTACATGAAGTTTGGCCAGCTGTGGTAGTGTACCATCATCATGTTGTTCTTCATAAAAGAATTCTACAATAGTTCCATCTGCTAGATTAGAAACAAACTTTTCATATTGTTTCATATCAGCTATAGTTATTGGTTTTAGAAGTCCTCTTTCTTTTCTATATTTACCATTAAAGTGATTCATCTACGTCAAAGTATTTAATTTTTTTATTGTCTAGATCTTTAAGTGCTTCTTCCACCCATTTTTCATCTACAGTGTTTTTATAACAAAGTATATGCACTGTAGCTGTTTCATTAGGATTAAGTCTTAAAAGTCTACCTATACGTTGATTACTCTTTCTTTCATTACCATATGCATGCATAATTATACCTGCTCTAAGTTCTGGTATGTTCACACCCTCATTGAGTTGCATAACACAAGATAGTTTTTCTATAACACCATCTTTAAAGTTCTGTAAATTATCGTCTGCTTCAGAATTTTTAGAGTGGAAGGAATTACTACACGTTCTATCTGCTTGATCTTGTGTGTTACAAAATAGTATACACTTTTCATCAATATCATTTAAAAGATTTTTAGCATAGTTTTCTTTTGTTCTAAAATCCATTAAAGCTCTCATCCTCATAATAGAAGTTATCTGTCTTTGCTTAGGACTATTAGCTTCATACACACGTTCACTCCAATAATTATAATTTTTGGTTTCTGATGTATAAAATTCTTTATCTTTAAGCTTAATAAGAAGATTGTTACTATTTGATAAACTCATTTTATGTACTATGATTCTATAATCATTTAGAATATCATCTGCTACGGCATCATCTGTAATATAACTAAACTTCATTGGACAGAATTGTGTTACCATTCTACCTTTTGCTGAATTTTCATATCTAGGAGGAGTACCAGTCAAACCCAATATTCTACCTGTAAAATGTCCTAAGAAGTTTAAGTGAGAGTCTAGTAAACTATGACATTCATCAAGAACCACTATATCAAAAACTTGTGGATCATATTTGTTCAGAGATAAATATGTAGTAAACTCTACGTTAGTTATATCAATCTTAAATTTATCTGCATCATTTGTCCAGCTATCAAATATAGAGAGCTTGGGTGCTACAATGAGCACCCTAAGCTTTTCCATATTCTTCCCCTGTAAACTGTCAATATAATTAAGACCAATAAGAGTTTTACCAACACCCATAGATATTCCCAACCCACATCTTTTGTTATTTAATGCTATAGTGAGAGCATCTTTTTGGATTTGGTCTCTTTTATTCATTAATCAAATACTCTTTGTACTGTGTTATCAAAAGGATTAAACTCCACTTGATTGTATGATTTATAGTTTCCTTTAGGAAATACCATTTTATCATGTTCATCATGTGTAAGAATACCCATGTCAGCTAACATAAATGTTATGCTATCATCATTTTGTTGATAACTCATGTCTTTTTTAGACTCTAAAATGTGTTTGTGTCCGATGATTTCTCCTTCACCTAGGACAATTCTTTTACTTTTTTCCATAATTGTATGTGTTTTTATATTTGTGATAAGATACTTTAATGAATGGAGTCCATCTCCATCCTTTATAATATATTCTTTTGGCTAAAAAGTAGCCATTTTTTACTGATAAAAATTTATAGGTGTTCCATTTAGTGAAGCTAATCCAATAAAAGGTTTTCATTGTAACAGGTTAGTAAGTTATTTAATCTTCTATATCATCGTCATCATCATTTTGAAATAACACTTCTACACTTCTTAGTGTACCATCAGCCATATAGTGTGCTATCACTGGATACATTCCATCTCCAAATGCTGTACTGAATGCTACACCAACACCTTCATTTCCATGTTTAAACCTAAGTTCACCATGTCCATCTTCTGATAGAGTGACATGAGCACATGCATTATAACTAAATGGATGTATTGCTTTAGTACCTGCTATTTCTTCCCATTCACCTGTAGCAATTAATTCATTCATGTTTTTACCACCATATATTTCAATAGGTTCTTGGTAGTTTCTAAAATCTATTCTATAGGTAAGTTCTTTACCTGTGTCTTTGTGTTGGTAAGTTCTGAAGTCTTCAAAGTCTTCTTTCTCCCATTGACTATCTATATAACATGGGTCACACAGTAGGAGCTGACCTGAATCAACTCCTACATGACCAATTAATTTTGTTCCCAATCGTCTAATTTTTTAAATTGTTTAAAAATGGATATTAAACCAGCCACTGCTGCTATTAACATTAGTGTAAACAAACAGATTGCTAGTATTCCTGCTACTTTTGCCATTATGTTTCTGAATACATTAATGATAAATATTGTTCTTTAGAAAGATGATATGGATTAAAGGTGGTTTCTGTAGCTTTAGCAGAGTCTTTCATCTTAGCTACAATGATATCACCTTGTCTATATATCATCTCTACATTCTCTTCTGGTACATCTATACGTACAGTCCAGGCAATTGCACGTATAGCATCTGGTTGTTCTGCTTCATCTCCAGTTGCCCACCATCTAGCTCCTAATGCTGCTTCTCTTGGTACATACAACCAATACTCACGATTAGTAGTAGTGCACCAGCATCTTACAGCATATATAGGTTGAGGTTCATTGCCCCATCTGTCTTTATTATATAACTTTTTACCATCTATTTCATAAAGCTCATAGATATCTTCAAAAACATACTCATACTCTTTATTATCATCATCCCATTTTGTTCTTTTCTTATCAATTACTTGTTTGTCTAGAAGCTTAGGATCTAATGATTTAAATAGTTTTTCTATACCAATAGCATCAAAGTATACACGTCTATCCTCTGTATTTTCTTGTAATAGAGCATCTTGAACTGTTACAGGTTCTATAAGAGGCCACATACTAGATACAAATTCATTAAAGTCATTAAGACTTTCGTGTGTTATCACTTCTTTTTCAAAATCTCTATAATCATTTTGATATTTAGTTTTCCATAGTTTCAAAGCTTCATTTAATTTAAAGCCTGGTCTATTGTTAACTATATATTCTTGTTTTGCATAATCAATTTGCATTTTCTTTTTCATTTAGTTTTTCATCAATACTGTTAATAAGTTCATCTGTTAGTTCTAATACAACATTTCTTTCTTCAGTATCTATTGTTTGAATCTCTACCTTATCTATTTTAAAAACTAACATATCATCTTCTTCAACAGCATCTTTTCTTTCTAAAATCCAGCTGTCATTGCAACCTCTAAATTCACAACTATCTGTTGATTCATAATTACTAAAAAGAGCTTCAAAATCATCTTTCAAAACCTCCTCTAAGTTATGACAAATATCTGAATGTTCCTGAACAAGAAAGCCATTTTTTACAATAAATTGTATAGACATATTTGGTGTTTCATCATAGTTGCTTTCACATTCTACATGAAGTGTATCAAACCATAATTTCTTAGGAACTTGGATTATAATTGTAGTATCTATTACATCATTTCCATCTTCACCATAGTAATCTGTTCCTTCAAAAGTTTTTGTTGGAACATCATATATAGCTGTACCATTAGCATTAAATTCTCCAGCCCAACCTCCATAGTTTAATTCATTATACATATAGTCTAAAATAGCTTCTGTATATTCATTATCAACGTTATCTCCATCTACTTGAAAATAAGCCCAGCCAGAGTCTCCTCCACCTTCCCAGCCTATAGATAGTTCTTTACCTTCGTTATCAAGGTTTTCAATCCATTTTAAAATTGATTTTTTCATGTTATTTAAGTTTTTTTATTTTTACTAAAGCTTCAGATAAAGATAATCTTGGCTCATTTTCAACTTTATGTTCACATAATTCTATATCAAAACCTCCTTCAGATAAAGGTTCTTCTGCAATTAATATTTTACCAACTTTAGGTATATAACATTCTGCAAAAAAGAATATATTTTTAGGTTGTTTTATATCTGTAACTCCTAACTTTTCAAGTTCTTCCCAAAACTCTATAAATGTCATGTTTAAATGTTTGTTGTGTAATCTAATTTTTCTTCTTTAATTTCTTTTAACATTTTTCTACCTTCTCCAGGTTTATACATCCATCCTTCTTGTGTCATACAATCTAGATAGTCTTTTATAGTTGGTATACGTCCTATGTCTTCCATAAGATGTTGTTCAGCTATAGTTCTTACAGGAATAGATTTACCATCTTTATTTATAATTATTACACCAAACTCTTTCTCACACCAAAAGATACCTTCTGAGTGATGTCTTAAGGCTCTATGCCTCATGTCTGGGTAATGAGCTTTAGTTTCATCAAACCAGTTGTGTATATTTATATAATCTTGCCAGATTCCTCCATGCTTCTTAGCTGAAGAAATACTATGGTGGTAAGGATGACTCATAATTCTGGTTCTTTTATTAAATGTTTTTTAATAACTGCATGTAGTTCTTCTATATGCAGTTCTAATTGTGTTATATATGCTTTTTGTTTAGCAATTATAGCATCATTAATTTGCTCTAGTTCTATTTGTTTTTCTAATAAAGTTTCAAACATTTTCTTTTGATTTACATTTTTCACAATATTGTGGTGGTAACACTTCTTTACGTTTACCTAAAGTAAACTCAAGTTCTTCTGGTGTAAAGTCTACACCAGTTTTAATAATTACACTACAGCCACTGCATAGTAATGCTAGATTGCCTCCATTGAATTTAATAATTGCTTTTTCCATTAGTCATCAATTTTAACTGTAACTTTTTTACCTTTAGTAATTGCATCTAACATATCTTCTAGTTCAAGACGTTGAGCAGTGTCTAATATCATCAGTTTGTCATTAATGGACTCTAAGCTTAATGAGTCAGATATTTCTTCTTTATACACTTTACGTGTTTCTTCTCCTAATCTATCAAATATGTTATTTAGTATAAAATCACATTTGTTTATATACCCATTTACAGCATGTTTAATATCTCCTGTACAGTCTATCTTAAAATCTTCAAAATACTGTTTAGCTATATTAATATGATGTAATCCTTTAGCTAAAGAGAATGTAGCTTTTTCATTACTCATCTTTTATAGGTTTTGTGTCAGTTTTAACCTGACTTTTAGGATATAAAACGTCACAATTCTTCAAATATCTGTGACAATCTTGTCCCAAATATCTCCTAAATTTGAGACAGGAATGTCAACTAGAATGTGCAAAAAACTTGACTTATTGCACATTCTATTGTGCTATTCATCACCTTCACCATCTGGTTGTTCCCAATATCTACAATAGAAATGCTCACCTAATTCATCTATTAGATGTTGTGGATAGCCATTTTCTACTAACCAAGTTAGAGAGTCATATCTTCTATCTTCAGGAATAGGTTTAGGAAACCCATATTGCCATCCTGATGGTGGGTCAATAATTAGTGCCATAATGGAAAATTTTCTATGTTTTTAATGTTTTTTAATGTTTTAATAGGAAATATTCTATAAAATGGCACTAAACTCATTTTACTGCCAAGTTATAGATTTTGTTTTAATCTGTCTCTCATTCTTTTAGCACCAAATACATAACCTTTCCATAAGTCAGTACTTAGCTCACCATAACTTTCTTCTTCTGCAAAAGTTAAAGCTGCAGCTTCTATTTCTTCATCTGATATTTCTTGTTGGGGAACTTCTACTTTATCACTTCCCTTACTTCCATTATTTAATTTAGCCCATTCTTCTTCAGTAAATTTTATCTTTTTCATAAAATATTTTTTATTTGTTTTAAAATATCAACAATTCCTTTTAATACTAATGCTATAAAAATAATTCCTATAAATACTGCTATTGTTGCCATAGTTTAAATTTATTTTGTTATTGGTACTATTAGTACCATTATTTGCATGAATTTTTCCTAAAATCTCATGCATGTTGTTTATTATCTACAAAATAGGCTAAAATGTATGTTATAACCAACATTAAGGGCATAATGTGTCATTAATGATGGTTATATGCTACATTTTGTACCTTTTATGACTCATTAAGTCTAGACTCAGAGAACCCAAGTTCTTTTGCTTCTAAAGGATTCTCTTCTATAAATTTATGGCATGATCTACATACAGGCAACCAAGTGCCTACTTTTAAGTAGTTATCACCCACTCTACCAGCTTTGTGGTGTACATCTGTTGCTTTGGCTGTACAACCTACTAGTTTAGCTTCACAATGTAGTTTAACTACTAAGAAAGCTTCTCTTAATTTACCATAAGTATCCATTTCACCCCGTCTCTTTGCAGAGACAGGGGAAATAGACTTAGGTTTCTCAATGTTATACCAACATTGCTTGCAAAACTTATCCTTACCATGTGATTTCCATATGTGTTTTAGTTCTTCACATCCAGCACATTTCTTAAGTTTAATTTGTATACTCATGTTAAATTATAAAAGTTTTTAGGTAATAACTCAACCTGCATAAGTTTAGCAATAATATGTTCTTGTTTAATACCAAGGTCTTTAAATGATATTTCATCTTCTTCAGGAATATAATCTATATGACCAGTAGCTAAACACATTATTTTTATAACAGGTGAATTAGGAAATAAAGCTAATAAAAATCTATCTAAATTACTAAAGGTGATGTCTTGTTTCCAATTACGTAATATACGTTGTACTTTAGAATAGTTAGTTCTAACATCAATTCGTGCTTGTTCAGAGAGTGTACTAATTTCCTGTTGAGTGTATGCTTTAAATCCGTAGATAGTTTTAGCATAAACATCTTTTTGTTTGGGGTTCATTTTAAATTTCTTTTCAATTTTCTGATACTTTACAATACCTTCTAATTGAATCTTTTTTACATGAGCAGGTGTTTCATACTTCATGAATTGATGCTTGTTAGCATCTCCATATGATATAACTATACCATTAGAGTTACAAGACACAGTCTTGCTTTGATTGTTTTTAAACATTTTATTTAATTTAAAGGGATTTATATAAAAAGAGCTGTATCTCTACAGCTCTTTTATTTACATATGAACTAATTAAAGTTCAGGTTCTTTTACAGAAGACTTTCTGTTACTTAAAGAACCCATTGCACGTTGTGCAGCTAAAACTTCTTTAATTTCCTCTGAATTATTATGAGTGATTAACTCATCTACAGCATTAGCATTCGTTGTATAGAATGTTTGTCTATAAATTGGTTGGTCATCTAAACGGCATATAATACCAGTAGAACCAGCAATCTTTAAATCTCTATCAGGACTTAAACTATTGAATGGTTTAAATGACTCAACAACAATAATCTTACCTTGTAATACTTCACCTTCTTGGTAAGCACAATCAATTAAATCCTCTACTTTACCTTTAATTAGAGCAGATCTTTTTACATTTCTTAACCAACCATCATTACTGATTTGTGTGGCTACTTGTTCTATACGGATGTACCCATACTCTGGGTTGTTTTCTGATACACCGATGACATTACCGTTTTTGTCAGCAGCAACTTTTACACTGTTGTCCATGTGTTTTGTTTTTGTTTATAAATAAAAAATCCCCATACCTATTTCAGGTTGGGGTGTTGTTAAAAGGTATAAAATAGTATTAATCTTCTAAATCTAAGTCTATATCAAGATCAGTAAGTTTATCTATTCTTGGAATGTTTGTTAAATCAGGAGTAATATCATCTAAGCCTTCATCATGAATTCTATCATGTTTACTTAATATAGATCCGTGCCATGGGTTTTCCACTACATCACCATAATTATAGGCTATTAGATATTCAAAATCTTCATCAGACATTTCAACAAACTGTTCTGTACTAATTTCAATCACTTTTCCATTTGGTAATTGGTAAAACATTATATATTAATTTGTTATAAAAATAACTCATTATTAATAAAATATAAGGTATTATGCAAATAACAATGGATGATAGAGCTATAATTCTTTTTTTATAGGCTTCTTTGACTTACTTTCATGCATTTTTTTCTTCCAATATGCATTAGTCTGATTAATATGTTCTTGTTTTTCTAAAAGTTTACTATTACACTCTTTTAAAGCTTCTTTAGTATTATCTAGTTCTTTCATTAATTTCTTTTTTCCTGTAAATACACTACTAATCCAATTCATTTTTTTTATATTTAGTCATTAAATTTTTTAAATAATCCTGAAAACCTACCACCCATTGATTCTGGTTGGTCTCCGTCAAGTTTATCTAGTTTTATTATATCTACTAAATCTCCACTTTGATTAATTTGTTTACCTTTACGTTTAATTTCATAGATGATAACTTCTTCTTTTTCTTTTGTACCTAATGTAACAATTATCACCTCTTTTTTAATAGGTAGGTTTTTGTAATTATCAGGCATTTTATCTCCTTTTTCCAATTGTCTCATCCATCCTTCTGATGACCATGCTACACCATGTGGATTAAACTTTTTCTTTAAATCTTTAAATATATCAGGTATTATCTCATCTATAAATTCATCTTTTGATTCATCATCTTTCATAAATTTATCCGGAATAGGAATATGAATAATAGCTGGTTTATCTTTTTCATCTTCTTTAGGATTAAGTACATCAGCAAAGATTGTTATGTGTGGAAATAATCCACCTTTTTCTGATATTATACTTATAAGATGTTTTATATACTCTTCTTTTAATTCTTTATACTGAGAATTTTTCATAAATTAAATTTCTATGTTATTTTTAATAACAACTTCTTCTATAACTCCTTTAAATAATGGCATACGTTCTGTTTTGTTAATGAACGTCATAATTATGTAAAGTTCTGCTGCCAAACAATAATCTACATCAGAAGTAAATAATTTTTTAGGAAATTTATAACCATCTCCATCATCTATAATTTTAATTACTTCTTCACCTTTTTTACCATCAGCCCATACATCATTAAAACTTCTGAACATGGTAATTTCTTCATTACCTTCATCATTCATTGTTTTTATAATATCATACTCATGTACAATTGATGGATGATCATGTGTGTTCATCACTTTAAACATTTTAATCATTAGTTAATTTTTTGGTTATTTAATTTTGTTAAAAGAATGTGGACCTGCAGGGAATCGAACCCTGGTCCAAAATAATTCTAATAATACCATTCTTACATGCTTAGTACTAACAATCAAGAGGATGAACCCCCGTTATTTGCACCGTAAGGGAACTAACCAGTGGTTTAAAAGCCACCAGCTCCACCATCTAGTTTATGAACTAGAAAACTAACTTTCTTTTTACATCATATAGTCTTGGATGATCAGTGTCAAAGGAAGACCCTCTGTCTTTACATGTGGCTGTTCTGTTGCAAGGCTATCAGCTGCCCCGGTTGACTAGGCTGCAATAGCTTCATCAGCTCCAATGAATGCAAGCATGTCATCAAAGCTCCAAGTAGATAATTCTACGTTGTCTTTTATTGTTAATCAGTTTGTTTAGCCACTGACTAGGCTTTGCATGTGATACTACCTTCCTTACTCTGTCAAAATCCAGGTCAGGCCCATAAATTAGTCAAGATGGGTCATTCTCCCATACACTCCCTACTACAAGTAAGGGCTCTATTATGTTGGAGCTACTTGACTAGTATTTTACAAATATACAGCAATTTACTTTACAAAATAGTATATTGAAGGGACACAGTTTCTAAGTTAGAGATACATCTGACCTCATAGTTACTTACATGTTCTCAATTCCCAGGCCCTATATATCATGTGGGTTAATACTAATGTGTTCACCGTACGTACTGTTGATCTCACTTCTATACTATTGTGGCACCCTCAATCATACTAATTCATTTATAATTCTGTTTGTTTAGCTTTTAATATACTATCTAAAAACTCATCTGATGATATTGGATCTGCTATTTTTACATCATCTATAGCTAATAATACAGCCTCTGCAAATATTACTTTTAATCTTGGTTCTTGATTTAACAAGTTTGCTATTACACTAACAGACATTGATTTGTCACAATTAATTTTAATATCAGTTTGACAATTCACTGATTTTCCATCAGGTGACACAGCATTTATTTCTAATTTAAATGTTTGTTCCATTTTTACTTTTTAATTGTTGTTAAATAACTTTGTCCTAAATTCCTTTTTTCACGAATTATTACACCATCTTTTTTAAGTTGGTCTAATATTCTTCTAATTGTAGACGGATCTACATTACATTCTGCTGCTGCTCTATTCACACTCACTGTGAGTGTATTATCTATACCAGCATAACTTACTAAATATGCATAGAGTCCTTTATCTCTCAATGAGATGTTTGGGTCTCTCACTACATTGCTAGACACCATTCCATATCCATTTTTGAGTCTAGTATTTTTCATGTTTTTTATATTTAGAGAAAAATTCATTATAATCTCCTTTGTATATATAGTTTGGTCTTCTTGCTTGATGCCAATGTCTATAACATAATACAGAATCATCTTCTAGTCTATAATATGTTTTTCCAATAACATCATAACTAGTGATAACTTCTTTGCATTCTTTACAATTATCCATAATGTACATTTAAAAATTAAAAAAGCAGGGCTTAACCCACCCTGCATGGCTCACTAACTAGTCATTATAGTAACTCTAAGGTTCTAAGTATGGTAGGTACAGGACAAAGTCCTAACGTGAATTGGGAGTGGTTGGTTATCCACAATTACAGGTTGTCGTTATTCATCCCTGAGTAGCCTAGATTCTTGTCTAGACACATGTCCATGGTTGATCAGTATCCTGAGTTAGATTGGTTAGGGCAAGAACGTGCCCCTTAATCATGTATTCTTTAACAATTATAACAGTTTTATTAGCAAAATGCCCTTACGTGTTATGATTAAGAATACATACTAGCTTATGCTAGCCTCACCTTCTTAATAACTAATTCCATTAAAGAACTCTACTATGTCTTCTTTAGAAGCATTTAAGAATTCTAATCTTGATTTATTAGCTTTTAAATAGTTCAAGAATTTCTTATGATTATAGTTATTGTTCTGTAATACATGTATAAGATAAGAAACAACAGCTTTTTTATTTTCTGTTCTATCTTGTCTTGGTATAATTTTAAGATAATCTGTTACATAATCCATTATTTCTACTGCTCTATCAACATTTTTAACATTAAATGTACCTTTCTTAATAAAAGAAGTCATACTTGATGTTGGTTGATTTTGCAATATAGCTGCTACAGTGGATACTTCTAAATCACTTCTTTTGATATGATATTGCAAAATCTTGTAATCAGGATTGATATAAGACCATACTTTTATATAATCATTTAAAGTCCATGATTTAGATGTAGTATTTAATAATGCTAATATATGAGTTAATTCTTGATCGTTATTAATATTAATAACAACATAAGGAATATCAAGATTAAGTCTTAAACAAGCAAAATATAAATGTTGGCCGTCTATTATAGATAAACTTTTGTCTCCTCTATAACTAAGACATGCTACTACAACTGGTCTTATTATATCACCAATCTTTTCTATTGATGTTGCTATTTTTGTTACTTGTGATGGAATAATATCACGATTAATACCTTCAAGAATAGTAAATCCTTGATTACCATTTGCTTTTAACCATTTAATGTCAAGCATTTTTAAATTTTTGTTTTTCATGTTAATGAAATTTAAGGGGTTTAGTTAATATAAATTGTTTTTCTATCGTGAAGCATGCTCACGTTAAATTGTTTACACCATTCTTCATAAGATAGTGCATTCTTTGGATAGGAAGAATGAAAGCCTGTAGTCATTGTTTCTACAGGCTCTCTTCTTACACCAAAGATTAATGTTTTAATAAAAGACATAATCTTTTTCATTTTAAAAGTTTTCAATCATGGGTAACATCTCAAGTGCTTGTTTGTATGAGTGTGCCCATAGTTTATAAATACAATCGTCTTTAATAGACTTTACCTCATAACATTTTTTACCATCACCTTGTATGGCAATGGGATGAGGTTCATTAAGGTTAACACTGTTATCCTTAATTGGTGTTTTAGATAGATTAATCATACTCTAAAAGGGTATTTCGTTAACAATATTGTTTCCTACTTGTACATAGTTTTCAGCAGTTTGTAAAACAACTTCATCTCTCTTCACTTGTTCATTTAGTTTATCTATAAACTGGTTTACTAATGTATTCATTGCTGATGATATACTACCGTTATATCTACTATAACATTGATTGTAAACAAGTCTATCATCATATATGTTTACACCTAGTGTTGCTTCTTCACCATTTAAATCAATGTGATAAGCAAGATATCTGTTGTTTTTTATAGAAGACCAATATGCAGTGTATACACAATGTTTCATTGTTTTACCTTCATAAAAAACTTCTTTTTGTGTTTTAAGAAGTTTAAATCCATTAGGTGTATACTTATCAAATCTTTCTACAACTGAAATTGTTGCATCATCAAGACTATCAATTTCCACTTGCATAATCTGTTCTGTCCAAGCCTTGTGTTCTTCAACAAGTCTTTTAGCAGACCATTTATAATCTATTTTCTTCTCAAGAATTTGTGCCTCTTTCACCATATCCTCATATACTAAATTATTTCTACCATCAGTAGGTAATAATAGATATTCAATTAAATGGTTGATATCTTTAGCAACGGCTGCTCTACGTAAAAAATCTTGTTTAGATATGCTACTGGTTTGAAATAACTGTAAAAACAATGCAGGACTACAATTAAGTCTCATTGCTTTAATGTATCCTTTACAAACATCTGTGTTGTTTGTAATTTTACCTGCAATCATCTTTTCAAATATTCCTTTGGTTATAAAAGAGTATAATTTAACTTCTAACCAATTAAAATTGAAATGTTTAAACACTTCATTTATAAAAGGCATTTGAAATATACTTTTGTTAAACCAAAATTTCACTTTACCTTTTTCATCAATAGTAAATCCGTCTTTAGTTATTCTTTTGATATAATAACTGCTTTTGGTTGATTTTACCACTTTAAAGGTATTAGTAGAATAATAAATAAAGCCTTCTTTTTTTGTAATACTTGCTTCAGTGAAGTTTCTACTATGTATATTATTGTAATAATGTACATTTTTTGCAAGACCATCAGACATACCCATAAAGTCTCTAAATTCTTGTTCAGGTTGTTTTAATTGGATTGTTTCCATTTCTATAATTTTTAAAGATTAAGGTCTGTTAATACTTCTAACCATTTTATTCCAAGACATTCTTGGATTACCACGTCCACATCCATATTTAGATGATGAACAGCTTGTTAATGCATATATTAACATGCATATAAGGCCAGCTGTAACAAAGCCTGCTAAAAAGTTTTGTAATGTTTTCAAAGTTTAAATGTTTTTGGGTTAAATAATAAAAAATAACACTCTATTTTTCCCAACTTATAAGTGTTGTGGCTGTCCCTGCAGGAGGCTCTCTGTTCTCCCGTGCTATTTTGTCTAGGCAGGTTAGGTAGGCAGATTGAATTGTTGATTCCAGGATGCCCTCCTGAGTATAACTTTGTCATACGAGCAAACCTATACAGTTGTTACACTGTTTCCCATCATGTTAGGCACATTAGGCAGTAACTACTTGCCTCGTAAGTTAAATGGGTAGCCCTTTGATGTTATCTCCAGGCTTCCCCCATACATAATATTGTTTAGTTTTTTTCTGTCTTAAAGAAATTGACAGATTTATTTACCATTTCCATGTCTTCTAGAACGTCTTTAGCATCCCCTTTAAGGCCGTTTAACAGTAAAAGGTGGCAAGCCATAGTAATAACCTGTTCTTCTTGCTCTAAATCCTTCCCAAGCAGTTTAGCTTCATTATATTCAGCCAATGCATCTGATAATTTTTCAATACACTGTTGTTTGCTCATTATTTTAGAGAGCATTACAAAGATTTCTTTCATAATCTAGTTTTTTAATGTTTTAAAAGGAGGTGTCGTCATTTTCTTCATAAAGGTCATTTATCATGTCTTCTTGAAAATTGGATTCTATGTTACCTAATTTAGGTCTTTTGATTACAAAATATCCAAATTTATACGGTTGATTGCCAAAATCACATGGAATAGTCATATCTACATGATCTTGATTATCTTCTGTTTCATGTACAGATACAATTTGAAAGTGGTTTGGGTCATATTGTTGTACCAGTTCTATTTCTTCTGGATGTAAGAACAAATGATCTCCATACTCACCTGAATCGTCAGTGAATTTTACTAATAGACCACCATACTTGCTAAAAAATTCTGTTTTAGTCATTTTTAAATGATTTTAATATTTGGGGAAATGTTGTTTATTTTGTAGGATAGAAATACCACACTGTCAATCCAATAAATACAGCACTGATAATAGTTATAAATCTATTATCTTTTTTGTGTTGTTGAATATTGTAATGTGATTTTATATTAATATCCTTAACTTTTGTTCTAACATTCATATACAAATCTCCTCTTCTTTGAGAGTAAGTTGTATCTTGAGCATAACTATTCATATTGAATAGAATAATAATAAGTAATGTCTTCATTTGTTAAATACTTTTAATATATATGAAATTACCGTGAGTGCAAAAATGAGCTCTAAGTAATACCATTATAATATAATAGTAATACCTAGAGCTCAAATTTGCCTGTGTGGTAGTTTATTTCAGTTTGTTCATTGCATCTCTAACAAATGCTTCATATTCAGGGTTCTGCCTGCTAGGTTCAGCATTCAAATGCTTTTGAATCATTTCCTCTTTGGAAAGAGTTGCTTTCTGTTCAGCTTCTTTAGTTTCTTTGGCCTCTTGTTCATCTACCATTTCTATTATAAGTGGAGATAAACAAACCCATAGTAACCAATACAGCACAGATGGTCCCCAAAAACTGCCACTATTAAATACCTCACGAGGATTAAAGTTAAAAGCAGTTAGAACAAATGCAGCCCATACCAACATAAATGGTAGGGCTGCCGTTGCAATAAGTATATATAATTTTTTCAAGTTTGATTGTTTTAGTTATTTAGAAAATTCATACCAGTCCATAAATTTAATTCTTGTATTAAGATAGGATGTGCCATGTCTGAATCTTCTAGAATCAAACTTCCATAGATACATAACACCACCAATTATGAATGATGTTAAGAATAATACTAACCAAACGGGGAATAAGAGGATGTGTCTCATTTTTGCAAAGATTTTAAATATTGGGAAATAAGGGTTTGAGAACTCGGTGTAATGATATTTAGTACATAGACGTTTACACCTGCTACCATTGTACCATATGAGTATCCATAACTTTTGTCATAGAATGCTCTTTCTTTGTGTTCTATGAAGTCTTTGTCTGTTTTTAAGTCTTCAAGGAACTGCTTCTTGGCTAATAATAAGCCATTTGTTTTGTGATTACACATAACAATTAAATTTTGTTGTTAACAATTAGGTTTAAAAAGCAGTGGTTAATGCATCACCACTAAAGCCACAGTTATATGAAGTCTAACTGCTAGAAATCCTATGCTAAAATTTATGGATGGACATCTGATTCAGATACATAATATTTTGCATCACGATACATACTCCAATCATACTGTTCATTCTCTATAAACTGAGAATAAGTACAACCATTAGTTTCACTCCAGTTTTCAGCAATGTATCTTTCTTCTGTAACAGAAGGTGTATACTTTTGCATTGGAGCATTCTTTTCTTCTGCATATACATCTGCAGATTCTTTAGAAAGAAAGATCTTATCTACATATACGTGATGATCTTCCCAACGTTCTCCATTGTCATAATAAACTAAATAAACTTTTTCCATATAATTTAATTTTAATGGATTAATAATTAATTTTATCTGTCTCATCACCATTCCAACAATCATACTCAGAAGGAAATGAATCATTAAATTCATTAGCCATGTCTCCATTAAGAACAAATTTCTCTTCTTTAATTTTTCCTTTTTGTACTAGGTAATGATCACCATCATGATTGCATATTAGTAATGGATGACCACTGTTACCAATGATTTCCACTGCATACTTGTTTGCAATCCTATCTACACCAAACCATGAATGAATTCTATCCTCAACCCATTTGTTGTCCAATGGAGCAACATAGTAATATCCATGATCCAAAGGATAAACTAAATTAGAATAGACAACATTGTTCTCTATTCTGTTCTGAATTTTAATTTCTGTAGCCATAATTAAGTTTTTGTTTGTGTGTGAAATGTCCCCTCTGCAACTCAGATGTAATAGCTTATTTAAAGTTGTCACTGGCTATTCTATAGTCAATTAGCTTATGTGCTAATATTTTCTACAACTGTCAGCCCTTGGGAAGCTGAAATGGTGCATTAAACAAATATGTAATAGCACTTGTCAGTACTTGAACTTAGACATTTACAGGATGATGTGTCCTGGTTTATCTTCTAAGCAATGCTATCTATTACATATTGAAAGAAAAAAGAGTAGTTACTATTTACTTGGTGTTCATCTGATTTTAATATACATTATCAGATTCCCAATCTACTCTCTGAAGAGCCCTATTACAGGCTCTCTAATCTTTTTACATCATAAGCAGTGATAGGATTACCACACTCATCGTTAGCAATCTTATCTTTCTTCCAATCAATTGCTTCTTTTTCTGAATTAAAGAAGATTGGATTTGCAATGCTGTTTTTATCATGAGAGTAAACAATTACATAAACTTGTAACATAACTAATGAATTTATAGCCATCTTATCCGGCCGAGATTTCTTACAACTAGCTGTAAATGAGGAATTGAATGAAGTGTGTGTGAGTTGCTAGTAACCTACAGACACTGATTGAAATAGAATTGGAAATAACTGAGGAATAACCTGCAGCTCTCTTGTAGATAAGCTGCAGGTACTTCCAAGCATCACCCTGAATTAATCAGGGTTGCACCAGAATAAGTCAAGAGGACCCTCTTCACCTATTACTTGTACAGTAGTTAAAGACACAGGAATCTTTTCACCCTTGGTATAGCCAAGTTCGGCAGCATTCCCTTCTTCCATACTAAAGAATCCAAACTTTACTTCACTCTGTTGGATGTTAAGAGTTCTTTTCAGACCATTCTTCATTTCAATGGTTCTGCTTGCAAGAGGTTTGTCACTCACGACAATACCTGTACCTTTCTTTGTGTTTTTTACAAAAAATGCTGGCATGTTTTTTAATTTAATTAAATTACTAATACGGGGGTAGAACCCGGCTATTAATAAGGAGGGGAGCAGATGGGTAGTACCCCACTACATTGTGCAACACAGAATGTATATATAAGGTAGGGGGATATATAGAAGGGGGGGATATTAACACACTGTGGAAAAATTAAAAATTTTATATAGATAATAAAATATTAAATTTGTAAAGTTTAAACATTTAAAGTATATTATATTATGAGTGTAACACCACATGTAAAGTCTCATTACAGAGAAACAACCAACAAGTATGGCCAAACAATTCAAGTGCCAGTGGTTGATGTCAGAGATGGCATAACTGAAAGGCTAGTAGCAATGAGTATGATTAAAGCTACTAATAGAAGTAAGTATATTACGTATACAGAATATCATAGATCACATAAACCAAAAACCCAAATATAATGTTACACGAATGTAATTTAAATTGTCACACTATAGATCCCACTAAGATGAGTGATCTAGGATTGGAAGATGGTGGTAAGTGGATGCCTTTCATATTTGACATGGAAATGGTGGAAGCTGCTAAGCTTACATCAGATGAAGAGGATATGTCTACATATGGATGTACCACTATATTCACTAAACATGGGGAAGCTTATATTATAGACACTCCTTGTAAAGAGTTCTTTTCTTTACTTAAAAGTTATTATGATGACATTACAGATGCTAACCTAGACGACTTAAACTTATAATATGCTTAAGAAGAAAATAAAAAAAAAGTTATTAAAGAAGATTAAGAAAGCTATATGCAAGTCTATTAAAAAAGGAATAGAAAATATGGGTCATCCTATTGCTAAAAGAAACGGTATTATATAACAATTAAAATAAACCAACACTATGTCAGAACAAGAACAAATTACGGACAAGGCTAAAGGTCCAAGTAAAGAAGAAGTGATTATCTTCTTAAAAGAACAAATGGAAGTTAAAGAAGCACAGCTTAAACTTCAAGAGCTTAACACTAAGCTAGCTGTAGGTAGAGCAGAAGAACTTAAGGCTCTTCAGTTCATTGCACAGATGACTAACCCCCAGCCACCAGCTGATGCTGTGAAGCACAACCTTACACAGCAAGATATGGATGAGAATCCAGAACTTGTTGACCAAGGATTTAGTGTAGGGGATGAAGTGTTAATTCCTAAAGAACAAGCAGCTAAACAAAGATCATTAAAGAAGAAGTAGAAATGACAACCCCTTTATATAAGTTAAGAGACTATAAAGAAACTTTTAAGTTTGAGAGAGAACATCCTAAAGAATTACGTTGGGATGATAAGTATAAACTGTACATGTTACAAGAGAATGATAACTGTCAAGGCATATGGCTTAAAGATAAAACAGAAATTATAGGAGAAATAATTATATCATGGGAGTCTAGTAATGTAGTTTATATAGATAGTTTTACTGTATCTTCAACCCATAGAGGACAAGGACATGGACACGATCTAATAAAGCTGGGCATAAATTGGGCTACAGAATCAGGATATAAATATATTACAGGGGAAGCACGTAAAGGTGCAAGCTGGAAAATATTTGAAAACTTTGGTGCCACCCAGATTCTTACATACAAAGACTGGGGTGGTACAAAAGAAGAATATATAAGCTTTAAAATAGAATTATAATGGCAATAGTAAATCAAGTGGATAAGAGAGTGAGAATGGATAAATGGGGTATAGTAAAATACCAAATCCTTACACACTGCTATCTAAATAAAATATCTGTAAGTGAAGCAGACTTAAATTGTCTTACATATCTTGCTCTTGAAGGAGACCAAGAACTAACAAACTTTTGTGTAAAGGCTCACGTTAAAGATATTTTTTCTTCTATACAGAGTGTACGTAACTGTCTTACTAAAGCTGAAAAGAAAAACCTTATTAAGAAAGAAGGTAAAAACAAGAAAAGAATTTTTATTAATCCAGAATTAAAAGTATTTTCTAAAGGAAGTATTCTTCTTGACTTTAAATTTTTAAGTGTTGAACCCAAAGAAAGCTAAAGAGTTTATACCAGATGTTGTGAAAGAATTATCTTTACCACAGTCTTTTGTGGAAGATGTCATTTCCTACTATTGGCAAGAAGTGAGAAAGTCTTTGACATCACTAAAACATAATAGAATTCATGTTACAAATCTTGGAGATTTTGTAACAAAACATTGGAAGATAGATGATAAAATAGAACGACTAGAAAAGTGGGAAGAGAACAATAAACAAAAAGGACTACAACAAATCACTGCTAGATTTAAAACAGCTGAAACATTGTTTGATCTTAAGAATATTAAAAAGATTGTAAACGAAGAAAAACAACGTAAAGATTTTATTAAATTGCATAAGAATGAGTCTAAGAGAAAACATAATAAAGATTTGGAAAAGTAAAGGACAAATACTAGAAGGCATCACTAATAGTATATTTAAAAAAGAAGATGTAGAAGAAGTGGCTGCAGAAAGAATGATTATATGTTCTCAGTGTGATCTTTATACAGAAGATGATGCAGGATGTATGGTGGCAGGAACAACCCCTTGTTGTAATCAACTTAAAGGAGGATGTGGATGTTCATTAAAATTTAAAATAAGAAGCTTGTCTTCTGATTGTCCTCTTGGTAAATGGAAAGCTGTTCTTACACAAGAAGAGGAAGATAAATTAAACCAAAAATTAGGACTATGAGTGGATTAAAATTTACACCCCATAATCACAAGTATACAAGTGAGGATGGTATAGATTGGTTAAGTGTTACTAGTTTGATATCACAATTTAAACAACCATTTGATGCTGATAAGATAGCAGTTAAAACATCTAAAAGCAAGAAGAGCAAATGGTACGGCATGACACCAGAAGATATTAAAGAAGCTTGGAAGAATGAAGCTAAAAGAGCAACAGACTTAGGTACATGGTATCATAACCAACGTGAATCTGATATATGTGGTATAGAAAATATGGAAAGACATGGTGTTACAATTCCAGTGTTTAAACCTATAGAGGTGGATGGTATTAAACATTCTCCAGAACAAAAACTTGCTAACGGTATTTATCCAGAACACTTAGTATATCTTAAGTCTGCCGGCATATGTGGTCAATCTGATTTAGTAGAAGTGGTAGATGGCACTGTACACATAACAGATTATAAAACCAATAAAGAAATTAAAGTTGAAGGATTTACTAATTGGGAAGGCATATCTCAAAAAATGTCTGCTCCTGTGGCTCATCTTGATGACTGCCACCTTAATCACTATGCTCTTCAGCTTAGTATGTATCTTTTTATTATTCTTAAACACAATCCTAAGCTTAAGCCTGGTACTCTTACAATTCATCACATATTGTTTGAAGAAGCAGGACGGGATAGGTTTGACAATCCTATATGTGCTCGTGATACTAATGGTGATCCTATTGTCACTGATGTAGTACAATATGATCTACCTTATTTAAAACAAGAAGCTATAAGTGTAATACATTGGTTAGAAGATAATAGACATAAACTAAAAGCTAAATCATAATGAATTTATTTAAAAAATTCTTAGCTAAAAAAGAAGAAAAAGAAAGTATAGAAAAGTTTCTATGTACTCTTACAGATCCTCAGCCTTGTAAAAAAATATCATGGATGGGATTTTTTAAATCATTTAAACAAGATACTAAAGAAAATAGAATACTACAAATAGATCATGATTATACTGTAGATGATTATGTTAAAAGTATAAACAAGGAATATCCTTTTGTTGATGCAATAAATAATAACTTTAAAGAGTTGGTAAATAAACCTGAATATAAAAACACTGTAAAAGTAAAATATGGAACAGAAAAAAAAGGTTTTAAAGAATGAGATTAAGTATAATATCACTCTTAATGATGAACAGAAAGAAGCTAAAAGACTTGTCCTTGAGAATCAAGTTGTGATCATCACTGGTAGGGCTGGTTGTGGTAAGAGTCTTGTAAGTGCACAATGTGCTCTTGACTTTTTATTTAAAAAAGAGTGTGATAAGATATTAGTCACTAGAGCTGCTGTAGAAGTGGGTCATTCATTAGGTTTTCTACCTGGTTCTCTTAATGAAAAGTTTGATCCCTATCTAGAAGCATTTCAAGAAAACTTAATTAAGTGTTATAATAAATTAAAAATAGAAGAACTTATTAAAGATGAAAAAGTTAATGCACTACCTGTACAATTTATACGTGGCAAAACTGTTGATGATGTACTTGTGGTGGAAGAAGCCCAAAATTTGACTAAGGCAGAAATGCTTGCAATTCTTACAAGGCTTGGGAAGAATGGTAGGATTATAATTAATGGTGATCTTGAACAGACAGACATTAGGAATGCTGGAGACAATGGACTTAGATATGTTATAGAACTTTCTAAGAAGATTTCAGAAATTAAATATATTAAACTTAAACATAACCACAGATCTGATCTTGTAGGTAAAATATTAGAATATGAATACTCAGGAAAATAAAATTCCTCTTTTAGAAGAGGTGTTAGACCAATTTGAAAATGGAGATTTAGTTCCAGAAAATGAAGCTAGAAAAGTTTATTTAACACAACAACATCAAGCTAAAGGAACTATTACATGGATACATGATCATGAACTTAGAGGACATTCTCTTCTTAGAAAAATGGGTAAGAGTGCCAATAGAGATTTATTAAGGCAAACAAAAGAAAAACTATGATTACTCAAACAATACATGAAATACATAATCCATTTGATGCTTATGCAAAAGAACTTGGAGATTGTCTTGTAATGTTTATGATTGGAGGAAGTGTTACATCCAATCCTCAGTTTGTTGTACGTATATATCATTCAGGACTTATACGTACTGTAGATCAAAATGATTTAATAGTGTATGGTAATCCTACAACAGGAGAAAACCTCACCCCACCAATTCCAGAAGATTGGAAACCAAAAAAAAGTAAATGGTCCAAAGGGGCTAAATTTAATATGGATTTTTTAAAAGGAGATAAACAATGATAAGATTATTTGATATAAGTAATAAAAAAGTAATTCCTACAGAACATTGCTACACTCTTAAGTTTCTTAAGGATATTATGGATGCCTACCCTGATGATCATCTTACTATATATGCCTACTTATTTTACATGACTTGCCCCAATCCAGATTTAAATCCATTCTTTGATATACCAGAAACAGATAAAGAAAGTATTATACTAAATGAAATAGATGCTGATTTTAGTTTAGATGATGAGTTAATTGCAAATGGATTGAAGAGATGTGAACAAATGTATCAAACTCCTACATATAGAGCATATCAAGGTATTAAAATATTCTTAGATAATATGGCTAGGAGTATGGCAACAGAAGCATTAACATTTGGTAGAGATGGATCAAGTCCAGCTCTTCTTAGAATGGCTGAAAAGTATGATGGTGTACGTCAGTCTTTTAAAGGAGTGTATAAAGATTTAATGGAAGAACAACAATCATCTGTACGTGGTGGACAAAATTTAGCTTACGATCAATAAATTTAAAATACTATGACACATTTAGAAAAAGCATTATTTAAATATAATGTAGAACTCTATCCAGAAATTCCAACAGGATATATTCAACTGGAAAACATTGAAGAAGATAGTGTAGATTCTCCAATGGTTAAATTTACTATTCAATCTTCTCCTGTTAAATCTGTAGGAGTGAATGGTGTACAAGCTTTAGATATTATTAAATATGCAAAGTGTTTATTTGAAAGTTTAAATTCAGACTTTCCTTGTAAAGAAAATGAACAAACTATTATTAAACTTCAAGAAGCTATTAATTGGCAGGAAGCTAGAACAAGAGATAGACAAAGAAGAGATGTAGAAGGATTTAATCTTGCTTAATTATTTTTATATGATTGAAAAATATAACAGTGTGCATCTTTCTAAAAAAGAAATGAAACCTTTAGAAGAGCTGGCTTTAAAAATTGAAGAGGCAAAAAAATCAGAATCAGGATATACTAATGATGGAGAAGGTATTTACTTTAGACATATTTATGGACTTTATGCTGAACGAGCAGTGGAGAAAATGTTTAATATAAACTTTATAGACTATTCAGTGGGTGATTCTTCTAACTATGATCATGGAGATTTAACAAATGCAGGATGCCCACATGTAGGAGTTAAAGCACTTCTTATAAATAAGAATGAAGACAAATATCACAAAGTATCAAGGGCAGCAATCAAATGTGAAATACTTGTATTTGTAGAAAAGAATGATGATGGTGAAATGACTTGTTACATTCCTGGAATATATACACCAGATGTATTAAGAAACTTTAGTACAAGAGATGGTGTTGATGAAAACATAACGGCTACCAAAGGAAACTTTTATGGTATTTCTGAATATAAAAAAATAGCTAACTATAACCATATAAAATATTATAACGATGCAGTTCCTAACTGGCTTAAAAAAAACAATATTAAAACTAAAACCTATGCCTAAACAAGAAGTATATCAAGATGTAGAACCATTGTATAACCAAGATTTAAATTATTTAAATGATTGGATATTTCATTTTAACTCTTTTACAGGAAACTGGGCAGCTGTTCCACGTGAAACATATAATGAATATTGGAATGATTACAAACATTCAAGTGTTATTAGAAGTAAAAACATTAGTACATTATTAGAGTTATTACATAAATCTAAAGGTAACATTGATAAAATAGAACATATTATAAACGGAGAAGGTGCAGAATAACTATATATCCATACCTACTTATAAAAATGGACAATGGTCTACCACTGAATTTGTCACTAGAGATGATTTCAAAAACTTTTTATTACCGTTATTTAAAGAACCTGGGCAATATAATTTTGATGATGCAAGTTTAACATTTAATGTTGAAGGACGTAAGTTTCAAAAACAAGGATATTATTGTTCGGCACCTATAAAAACTAAAGACTTTATCCATTATTGGAATGACCAAAAACACAAGTGTCGTGTAGGTATTATTGTACATAGTGATACAGACACTTGGTATCTATCTAGGGATTATTACATGTGGCTTAACTTCCTACCCATTTATGACAAAGAAGAAAAACGTTTTGATTTTGCTAAGGTAAGAGATGCTCAGTATCATATGGCTTTATATGAGATATTAGGAGAGATGCATTACAAACATGCCATTATTCTTAAAAAACGTCAGATAGCTTCCTCCTATTTTCATATGGCTAAACTCATTAATCAGTATTGGTTTGAAGAGGGTGCTGTGTTAAAGATAGGAGCTAGTTTAAAAGATTATATAAATGAAAAAGGTTCTTGGAAGTTTTTAAATGAATATAAGAACTTCTTAAATGAACACACTGCTTGGTATAGACCATCAGAACCAGATAAGGTGGGAGCATGGCAACAGCAGATTAAAGTGAGAATTAATAATCGTGATACTTACAGAGGAAATAAATCAACTATAAATTCTTATTCATTTGAAAAAGATCCAACTAATGGTGTCGGTGGCCCTGTAACTTATTTCTTTCATGAGGAGGGTGGTATTGCTCCTAAGATGGATGATACATATGGCTTCATGAAACCAGCCCTTAAATCAGGCCATATCATCACAGGACAGTTTATAGCTGCTGGATCTGTGGGTGATCTTGATCAATGTGAACCTCTTAAAGAATATATACTTCACCCAGAAGAAAATGGTTTTTATGGTGTAGCTTCTAATCTTATAGATAAAGATGGTACATTAGGAATCACTGGTTTATTTATACCAGAGCAATGGTCAATGCCTCCATATATAGATGGATATGGTAATTCTAAAGTGGAGGAAGCTCTTGCTGCATTAGATGCAGAGTTTGAAAAGTCTAAGAAAAATATGGACCCGGCTGCTTATCAGCTTACAATATCTCAGCATCCACGTACTATAGAAGAAGCTTTTGCTACTAGAAAAGTTAGTATATTTCCTCCTCATTTAGTATCTAAACAGATGCAAAAGATAGCTGATAAACAATATCCAATAGAATATTTAGAACTTTCTAGAGATGCAGAAGGTAAGATTATAGATAAACCTTCTAGGAAAACTCCTATAATGGAATTTCCCATATCTAAGAAGACAGAAGATAAAGAGGGAGTGATATGTATTTATGAACGTCCTTGTAAAAATCCAACATTCGGCATGTACTATGCTTCTGTGGATCCTGTAGGAGAAGGTAAGACAACTACATCAGAATCATTATGTTCTATATATGTCTATAAAAATCCAGTGGAAGTTATTACAGATGATGGAGGAGGAAGAATTACATCAGTTTTAGAAAGAGATAAAATAGTGGCTTCTTGGTGTGGAAGATTTGATGATCTTAAAAAAACCCATGAACGTCTAGAAATACTAATAGAATGGTATAATGCCTGGACATTAGTGGAGAATAACGTAGCTTTGTTTATACAGTATATGATGTCTAGAAAAAAACAAAGATACTTGGTTCCTAAAGATATGATATTGTTCTTAAAAGATATAGGAGCTAATCGTAATGTATTCCAAGAGTATGGTTGGAAGAACGTAGGAACATTGTTTAAAGGTAATATTCTAAGTTATGGTATAGAGTTTTTATTAGAGGAATTAGATACAGAAACAGAAACTGATGGAACAATAACTAAAATAATATATGGAGTGGAAAGAATACCAGATATTATGTTACTTAGAGAAATGCAAGCATACAGAGATGGACTAAACGTGGATAGACTTGTAGCATTCTGTTCTCTTGTAGCTTTTGCTAGGGTGCAGCAATCTAACAGAGGTATATCTAAACGTGTAGAAGTTACAAACAAAAACTTGGATAACTCACAAAAATTTAGTAAATTAAATTATAGTCCCTTTAGGCATATTGGAAATAATAAAGGAGGGTCTATGATGAAACCTTCACGTAGTGCTTTCAGAAATATAAAATAAATAATATGGAAACAACAGTTACAATTTCAGACTTAAATGCTGGAACTTTTATTTTTACAAATACAACGGGGCCCACTGATGTTACATATATTGTAACTGAAAATGTTACACTAACTAATTTATAATCATGCAAATATATAATGCCTTACAGGTAAAGAAGGGAGCTAAAGTTGAGTACAATAAAATGGGTACTCTGGTTCAACCTTTTCAGTTTGTTTCTGAAAAAGAAAAGGATGATCAGTGGAGAGGTTGGAACCTTGACTGGTTAGAGTTTCAAGGTATGAAACAACTTAGACGTAATGCTAGACGTTTGATGAAAAATTATAAGTTGGCTAAAGGTATTATAGACAAACAAGATTATATAGTGGAGGAGGATAATGAGATGGCAGATCTTATAGACACTCTTACTAAAGAAGATGTATCAGCATTTGAGCTTAAGTTCTATCCTATCATTCCCAATGTAATTAATGTTCTCACTAATGAATTCTCTAAAAGGAGTTCAAGAATAATGTTTAGAGCAATAGATGATATTTCATATAATGAAATGTTAGAAGTTAAAAGACAAATGATTGAGGATGTTTTGTTAGCAGAAGCTCAACAAAAACAAATGATGAAGATAATGCAAATGGGGTTGGAGCCTGATAGTGAAGAAGCTCAACAAGAATTATCTCCTGAAAAACTTAAATCTCTTCCAGAAATAGAACAGTTCTTCAAAAAAGATTATAGATCAATGATTGAAGAATGGGCCACTCATCAGATGAATGTGGATGAAGAAAGATTTAAATTACAAGAATTAGAAGAAAGAGCTTTTCGTGATATGCTTATTACAGATAGAGAGTTCTGGCATTTTAATATGATGGAGGATGATTATGAGTTAGAATTATGGAATCCCCTACTTACATTTTATCACAAATCTCCAGATGTACGTTACATATCCCAGGGTAACTGGGTGGGTAAAATGGATATGATGTCTATATCAGACGTTGTAGACAAGTATGGTTGGATGATGAATGAAGATCAATTAGAAGCTTTGGAAGCTATATATCCTGCCCGTTCAGCTGGGTATGCCATACAGGGATATCAAAATGACGGAACTTATTATGACCCAACTAGATCTCACGAGTGGAATACTCAAATGCCTTCTTTGGCTTATAGACAATTTACTAGTTTGTATGATGCCGGATCTCAATTTGGAGATATTGTACAATGGATATTATCAGACTCTGAAGATCTCCAAGACTTTGGTAAGTCATACATGTTACGTGTCTCTACAATCTATTGGAAGAGTCAAAGAAAGGTGGGTCACCTTACTAAAATAACATCAGAAGGAGAAATTATACAAGATATTATATCTGAAGAATATAAAGTGACTGATAAACCAGAATACGACACTTCAGTGTATAAACAAAAAACTAAAGATAACGTAGTATTTGGAGAACATATAGATTGGATATGGATTAATGAAGTGTGGGGTGGTGTAAAGATTGGTCCTAATAGACCGGCTTTCTGGGGTATGAATAATCCAGGTGGTATCAATCCTATATATCTTGGGCTTAATGGAGGTAAACCAGGTAGAGTGCCTTTTCAATTTAAAGGGGATTCTACATTGTATGGTTGTAAGCTTCCTGTAGAAGGAGCTGTATTTGGAGATAGAAATACTAGATCAGTGAGTCTTGTAGATTTAATGAAGCCATTTCAGATTGGATATAACATTGTAAACAACCAGATAGCTGATATATTAGTAGATGAGCTTGGTACAGTTATTATGTTAGATCAGAATGCTCTACCACGTCACTCATTGGGAGAAGACTGGGGAAAGAACAATTTGTCTAAGGCATATGTGGCAATGAAGAACTTTCAAATGTTACCATTGGATACGTCTATCACTAACACTGAGAATGCTCTTAACTTTCAACATTATCAAGTGTTAAATCTAGAACAAACTAACCGTTTGCTTTCTAGGATTAATCTTGCTAAGTATTTTAAACAAGAAGCATTTGCTGTTATAGGATTGAATGATCAACGTATGGGTATGCAGATTGCTCAGCAACAAACAGCAACGGCTGTAGAACAGGCTCAAAATGCTTCCTATGCACAGACAGAACAATACTTCATACAACATAGTGATAACTTGATGCCTCGTGTACACGGGATGAGAACTGACTTAGCACAGTATTATCATTCTAAGAAACCTAGTGTACGTTTACAATACATTACAGGAACTGATGAAAAGGTTAATTTCCAAATGAATGGTACAGATCTTTTAATGAGGGATCTTAATATATTTTGTACCACTAAGACTAATTCTCGTTCTGTAATGGAACAACTTAAACAATTGGCTATTAATAATAATACCACTGGAGCATCTGTTTATGATCTTGGTAATATCATTAAATCTGAATCTATAGGTGAATTAACTGGTGTTCTTAAATCTGCTGAAGAAAAAGTTAATGCTCAGAAACAACAAGAGCAACAGCATCAACAACAAATGCAACAAGAACAGTTACAAGCTCAAGAGAAACAACTTCAAATGGCTCAACAGTTTAAAGCTGAGGAGTCTGCTAAAGATAGACAAGCTAGAATTACTGAAGCTGAAATTAGATCAGCTGGTATGGGATCTATGGTTGATATTAATCAAAATCAACAAAATGATTATATGGATGCCATGGCTGGTATTAAAAAAGAACAGAACTATCAAGAAACTATGAATTTCAAACGTGAGCAAGAAGTAAATAAGAACATGCAAACGAGTGATAAGCATAGTATTGATAGAGAAAAGTTACAAACTCAAAAGGAAATAGCTGAGAAACAACTTGAAATTGCACGTACTAATAAAAACAAGTATGATGTAAAAGATAAATCTGAAAAGAAGAAATAAAAATTATAGCTCTATAATCCATACATCGGGTATCGTTTTTAAATATTCTGTAAATTTTTAGAGTTTAAGTTGTATATTAATAATGTAGACATACACATAAAAAACCAAACAAATATGGCTGATATTCAAACAAATGTACAGACTTCTGTACAACAAGTAGATTTAGATTTAGATAGTTTATTCGATGGGGCACCTGGTGCAGACAGTATTGTCACTCAAAGTGGTGAACCTACAGAGATTAAACCAAACATGTTTAGTAAAAAACAAGTGGATTTAACTTTTTTAGATAAAGAAGATGAAACTGATGATACTAAAACATTTAACTCTACTAATAATGAAAAAAGTAATAAACCATCTGCTGAAGCAAAAGCTGAATTAAAAAGTATTCTTGATGAAGATGTTATTGATTCCTCTTCTTTAGAAGAAGATACTAAGTCAAAAGCAGGAAGACCTAAAACAGAAAAGTCTGGGTTGATTGAATTTTTAAAGAAGAGAATTGAAAGTAATGAAATGTTTGCTTTTGATGACTATGATGAAAAGAAACAATCTCTTGATGAATACTTAGGTGGACTAGCTGAGAAAGATGTAGAAGAACTTTGGCAAGCTAATGTTTCTAATATTAAACAAGAAGTGGCTTCTAACACTCCAACTGAGTTTTTTGAAAGTTTACCAGAAGAATTACAATATGCTGCTAAGTATGTAGCAGATGGGGGACAGGATCTTAAAGGTTTATTTGCTGCATTAGCACAAGTGGAAGCTGTAAGAGAAATGGATCCAAGAGATGAGAATGATCAAGAGTTTATTGTTCGTCAATATTTACAAGCTACTAACTTTGGTGATGCTGATGAAATTCAAGAAGAATTAACAACTTGGAAAGACTTAGGAACTTTAGAAAAGAAAGCTAAACAGTTTAAGCCTAAGTTGGATCAGATGCAAGAGCAAATAGTTCAAGTTCAGCTTGCAGAACAAGAACAACGTAAACAACAACAAGAACATGCAGCTCAGGCATATCAACAAAATGTGTTTGAAGCTTTAAGACCGGCAGAAATTAATGGTCTTAAATTAGATAAAAAAACACAAGCTCAGTTATATAGTGGATTAGTACAACCTCAATATCCTTCTATATCAGGTAGACCAACTAACCAGTTGGGCCATCTTTTAGAAAAGTATCAGTTTGTAGAACCTAATTATCCTTTGATTGCTGAAGCTCTTTGGTTACTTTCTGATCCTGAAGGATATAGAAGTACATTAACTAAAGAAGGAAAGAATCAAGCTGTAGAACAAACAGTGAGACAATTAAAAACAGAACAGTCTCGTAAAAACATTTCTACTTTCCAAGAGGAAGAAGAAACTAAACCTAGAAAAATAGCTAGACCTCAAAATATTTTTAAACGATAATTATTAACCCTTAAATTTTAAGCCCTATGGCAACCCCAGTTTTAAACAATGGTATATTCCTACGTGACAATAACTACACGACTAGTTCACACGTAGATTCGTACCACCTTTCTAACCTCCTTAAATCAGCTGAGCCTACAGATTTAGGTCCAGTGGATCTTTGGGCAATGGCACAAAAAGTAGAAATGCCTTTGTATCAAATGTCATCTTTTGGTGGTAAGAACGTTATTTCAGTAGATAATAACCGTGGTGAGTACAAGTGGCAGATTCCTGTAGCTCAGGATCTTCCTTACATTATTGAAGATATTGAATCATCTAATGCTACTAAAGGTATTGATGGTCAAACCTTCAAAATCAAAATTAACAAACGTTACTTTGGTCATGGTGATATTATCACTTATGATAAGTACAATGGTGTGGAAATGTACATCACTGTGGATGATATCATCCCAGCAGGAGATGGTTTTATTTACACTGTTCAGTTAGTAAACAATGACAACACTAAGTATTTGGATAACAAGTATTTAAAAGTTGGTACTAAGGTGTTCCGTAAAGGTTCTGCACGTGGAGAGTATGGAGAAAGATTCTCTGATCTTGGAAACGTTTCAGCTGGTTTCCGTGAATTCTACAACTACGTAGGAGGAGCAGAAGCTCACGTACATTATTCTATTTCTAGTCGTGCTGACTTGATGATGAAAGGTGGTATGAAAGCTGATGGTACAGTTCCAGTAATTGAAATGTGGAGAAACTTTGATAAGAATGTAGATCCTTCAGTTACTAACTTAGAAACAATGGCTGAGAAGATGGGTAAGGATTACGTTAAGAAGGCTTATGCAAATGGTCAATTAACTCGTTCTTTCTTAACTACTTTAGAAGCAGCTCATTTGACTAAGATTGCTAATGACATTGAGACTTACTTAATGTGGGGACAAGGTGGTAAAGTTAGACAAGATGGTCCAGATGATATTCGTTTATCAGTTGGTCTTTGGAAGCAATTAGATAACTCTTATAAGAGAATCTATAATAGAGGTTCATTTAACTTAGATTTGTTTAAATCTGAAATCTTTAACTTCTTCAACGGTAAAGTTGAATTTAAAGGTCCAGATCCTCAACGTTCTTTGATCGTTCAAACAGGTATGGGTGGTATGAAGCTTGTAAACGAAGCAATTAAGAAAGAAGCAGTTAACTCTGGTTTAGTTCTTAATGCTCATGAGCTTGGTGCTGTAACTGGTACTGGAATGGACTTGAACTTTGGATTTGCTTACACTAGTTATGTAATTCCATTCTTAGCTAACGTTAAGTTTGTGTTGAACCCAGCTTTTGATAATGTTCATACAAATGATATTGAGAATCCAATTATTGATGGTTTCCCATTAAGTTCATATAATTTCATTATCTTTGATATCACAGATAACACAAATGATAATATCTATTTGTTGAAGTTGTCTTGGGATAATCAATTGAAATGGTTCTATCAAAATGGTACTATGGATTACATGGGACGTACACAAGGATTCCAGTCTTCTGGAAACTTTAACGGATATCGTGTATTCATGACACAGACAATGCCTGCTATTTGGGTGAAAGACCCTACGAAAGTATTGAAGATTGTTATGAGAAACCCTGTAACTGGTGGATCATTCTAATATATTATAACAGTACCTGCTAGCATACCATAAGAACTGCTAGCAGGTCATTATAAAGTCACAATTTAAAATATATATACAATGGCTGGTAATCCAAAAACTTCAAAGTCTGTAGCTCCTAAATCAGGCCGTCCAGGTGCATCTACTAAAGGTGTAATGGTAGGTAAAAATGCTGGTAAAGGTGTTGTTTCTTCTACTGCTCCTAAGTCAGCAATGACTAAAATGAAATATGGTGGTAGTATGAAAGGTAAAAAATGCTAAACTTTTAAATAAATGGAGGAGCCGTAACTTCTCCATTATTTAATAAAACTATTTTCTATGAAAAACAAGTCAACCATTATCTGTAAACAAGATAGTAATGATAAGCCTGCTAAACCCAGAAAATAACCCCCTCTAAAGATAGTATCTTTAGATCACCTATAGTATGCATACCACACTGATCATGTGAAGGATTTGCAACCCTTATTAGGTTCAATTACTTAAAAATTTAAAATATATAATTATGGCAATCTTCAAAAGATTAGTTCAAAACCCAAATTCTCCTGATAAAGACATTAAACTTGCAGGAGCAAATAGATATAAACAAGCTACCTTTGCTAGACTTACAGATACAAATGCTTTATCTAGAGATATTAATGATCAAATTGCATATACAGGTGCTTGTGGTGCTACATCAGCAGCTACTGTACCTGTTACTACTAAAAAAGGTATAATCAAAGTTACAAGTAGTGCTACTAGTGCTTTATTAACAATTAGTCTTACTAATGCTGAATTTGCTTCTGTAGATGCTGAAAAGTTTTTTGTACAAACATCTTTAGCTAGTGCTACTAATGTTATATATACATCAAGAATAATTCCAATGACTTCTGCAATAGGAGAAGGAATTATGAATATTGCTATTGCTCAACCTACTTCAACAACTTGGGGTACTATATATCTTAACTATGAGATAGTTAAAATAGGAGATTAATTGTAAGAATTAGAATACTTTATCGGAATAATTCCGATGATTCATATAAAATAAACCAAAAAAACCAAACATGAGTAATGTAACAATTGTGGAGAAATACCCACAGAACAAAAAATCTAGTATTGCAATACGTCCTTATTTTGATTCACAAGTAGATAATATGGGACTTCAAAAGTATGGACTTAGTCTTTTTGATGGAGCATTTCATGAAGAAACAGTTGCATGTTTAGAAATCAATGGAATCAAACGTTATGTCACTGGACTAAATGAATTTGCTCCAGAAGTTAAAGCTCTTCCTTTAGAAGAACAAGAAGCTAAGATTAAACAAATACGTATTGTAGTTGCTCAGTTAGAAAAAGAACTTGCAGCTAATGTTGTAGATCCTGAAGATAAAGATTTTTGGAATAAGATTGTTTTACTTAAACAAAACAATGGTGAGTTTTGGGATAAGATTAAAATTAGATGTGGTAATGAACCAGTGCATTTAGAGCCAGTTACAGATCCTTATGATTTGATTAGATTATTGGCAATAGAAGCTGGTGGGTTTTCAATGGTAGCTAAGTCTTTAGAAGAAGCTCGTACTATGCCAACACCTCCTAAGTTTTATCTTGATAAACTTGAAGAAAGTGCATCAGTTAATACAGAAATTAAAAAACTTAGAAATAAAGCTTTATCAGAACTTCAGAAGTTATTTGATAAGAATCAGAATAAATTATTGTATGTAGCTAAAGTGTTAGATATAAATGGTGCTCAGTATAAAAAGTCTACACCTAATGATATTATCTATGACAACATGGATAAATATATTAACGGAGAATCTGTAGATAAGAACAAAAAGAAAACAGCAGAAAAATTTCTTGAAGCAGCTAATTTTGATATGGAAACATTAAAGATTAAAGCTATTATAAAAGAATCAAACTACTACAAGTATATTGCTACTAAAGCTGATGGATTTATCTATCATATGTCTACTACAACAATGATGGGTCGTAACTTAACAGATGTATTTGAATATTTAAGAAATCCATTAAATGAAGAGCTTCTTATAGATCTTACTAAAAAAGTAGAGAAACATTGGAATCAATAATTATAAAAATTTAAAATAAAATTATGACACAGACAAAAAAATGGTATTTATCAAAAACAATTTGGGGAATTATAGTAGCTACTTTAGGAGTTGTTATTACAAATGTATTACAAGTTCCTGGTGTTAATCTTCCTGTAGATGCTACAGTTGATCAAACTCAAGCTGCTATTGAAGCTATTAAAGCTGCTCAAGGTAATGTAGGTTTAATCTTAGGTCAAGTGATTACACTTATAGGATTAGTAATAGGTGTTATTGGACGTATCAAAGCTGAAAAAACTATTGCTTAATTTTTAAAAGTTAAATAATGGCAAAAGATAAAAAATGGATACAGAAAGCAATTAACCCAGCACATAAGGGTTATTGTACTCCTATGACTAAAGCTACTTGTACTCCTAAAAGAAAAGCTCTTGCTATGACATTAAAAAAAATGGCTAAGAAAAAATAAAATATAAAATGAAAAAATTATTATTTGTAGGATTGGTAGTGTTAGCATCTTGTAAATCAGCTACTACAAAAGAAGTTAGTTCTGATTCTACATGTGTAAAAGTAGATACAGTTAAAATTGTTGACTCTGTAAAATCTAAATAACTATGAGAAGTTATAACATTAAGCCTAAAAAACCTTTTGTTCTTCGTAAACCAGCTGGTGATATAGCTGCTGGTTCATTAACTTTTGCATTTAAAAATCCTAAACCAGGAGAATGGATTGAAGTGATTAATGAAAATACAGATTTTAGAAATCCATCTTCATATACTAAAACAGTTAGGGTTACCTACCCTAATGCTGTGTCAGCACAAGCATTTGGAGAGTATAATAAATTATTTTTAAAGAATTTAGGATATGCTGCAGGTAATACATTGATGTCTTTATCAGTTTGTTCTGATGATATTAATGCACCTATGTTTCTAGATGAAGATAATTTAGGACAACATCCTTTATCATTAAATGAGTATTTAGGACCATTTATGTCTGGTGGTTTAGCTGGTTACCCACATACAGGTATTACTGGCTTGGGTGCTTATGCAAGTCACGTTACAGATACAGGTAATTTGTTTGTAATGAATATGCCACACATTGGTATATCTAGCAATGGTACAGTGGGATCTATACTTAGAAAAGGACAAACTAGTCAAAACACTTCTTGTGGTGCTGTACAAGCAGCTATAAATTGGGCTATTAATAATGCTGGACTTCCTGTACAATCAAATTTTGTTGATGATTACCAACAGTTCTTTTTAACTAATATACTAGCATCAACAACTAATAGAGCAGCTTTGGCACCATTAACTGGTTCAGCTACAGCTGCTCAAATGGTAATAGCTACAGAAATATTAAGAGCTGCTGGACAAACATTTTTGTTAGGTGCTACAGGTATAAGATCAGCAGCTGGAACAAATGCAATTAATGGAAGTACAAGAGATGCATTTTTTATGAGTGGTACATTTATAAATGTTGATGATGGATATGAAGCATATATAGATGTAGTAAGTTTTCAAAAACTACCAAAGGGCACTACAACTTGGGTAGATTTAACAACAACATTTAAAGCAGGATTACCTAAATAGTATGGCAAAGCAAATGATTAAACGTAAAGATGGTTCTACATCTCAACGTGGATTGTGGGATAATATCAGAGCTGCTAAAGGTAGTGGTAAAAAACCCACTCCTGAAATGTTAAAACAAGAAAAGAAAATAAAGTCTAAAAAGAAATAACATGAAAAACAAAATTGGTTCTTCTAAGTCTATGAAAAAATATGGTCCAGGTGGAACAGCTGATTCTAGACCAGTTAAAAATGATGCTCCTCCTGTTAGTAGAAGTTCTGTTGATCCTAATTATTATGGACCAATAGGACCTAACCCTAATCCTGGAAAACCTACTTTGACAAATCCTGCACCTGGATATAAAAAAGGTGGATCTGTAGGAAAGTCTAAAAAACCTAAGATGGCTAAAGGTGGATCTACTCCTTTTAAAGCACTTGCTAAACCTTATGATAAAGCAACATATGCTGATAAAATAGCAGGAGCTACTATGAAAAAAGGTGGAATGGTTAAGTCTAAAAAGAAGTAATTATGGCAAAGACTCCTGCTTGGACCAGAAAAGAAGGTAAATCACCAAGTGGTGGTTTAAATGCTAAAGGAAGAGCTTCTTACAATAAAGCTACTGGTGGTAATCTTAAAGCACCTCAGCCTGAAGGTGGTCCTAGAAAGAAATCATTCTGTGCTAGAATGAAAGGAATGAAAGCTAAACTTACATCTGCTAAGACAGCTAGAGATCCTGATAGTAGAATTAATAAGTCACTGAGAAAATGGAAATGCTAAATGAACAATAACCTATTACAGATTAAAATAAAACAAAGGCTTAATAAGCTAGCCTCCCTGGATTATGATAATCTTGAGTGTTGGCAAATAGCTGAGGCTTTTAATAAAGCTCAATTAGAATGGACTAGAAGACAAATGTATGGTATTAATATTCGTAAAGAGGGTGTTGAACAAAGTAGTGGTTTGGTGGATGATCTACAGAAATTAATGAAGGTAGAATTACTTACTATGATAGATAAACAAATCTATTATAAAGCAGATGCATTACCAACTGACTATCTTCACTATGTACGTACAGATGTATTTGCTCAACAAACATGTTGCCCAGAACGTAGACTAACTGTATATGAAGTGGAAGAAGCTAACATATCTATTATTCTAAATGATAAGAATAGGCAACCAAACTTTGAATGGGCCGAAACTGTAGCAACAAGAATAGATAACTCTTTGAGAGTATATACCAATGGTGAATTTGAAATTTCTAAATGTTATCTTGTATATTATAGAAAACCTACAGAAGTACAGTTTACTGATTGTATAGATATAAAAACAGGATTTCCTTTTACAGCAAATCAAGAATGTGAGTTTAATGATGATGTAGCTGAAGTGATAGCTGATAATGCAGCAATGATATTAGCCGGAGATATTGAATCAGTAACTCAATATCAAAGACAACAACAAAATGTACAATCAAATAGTTAAATAATATGAGAGCTTTACAAAAACCAGGAATATTTTCAATGAGTGGACCAAGTATGGCAGCAATGATGCCTCAAGCTGAAACTTGTGGAGTGTGTATTCAAACAGCAGCTTTAGCACAAGACTTATTAAATGCTGTAACTAGTATTCATAAGATTCATTTAAAAGTTACAGGCTTAGGTTCATTTGCAGCTCATAAAGCTCTTAATGAATTTTATGATGAAATTGGTGATCATGCTGATTCTATTGTAGAACAATTTCAAGGTGCTGAAGAGAAGCTTTTAGAAATGCCTAATACAGCTCCTACAGAATTAAATTCAGTGGAAGAAACAATTGACTATCTTAGAACTTTAAAAGATAAAACTGCAGCTTTACAATCTATTATGCCTCATAGTGAGATTGTTAATCAATTAGATGAAGTAAAGAGTCTTATAGATTCTACAAAATATAAATTGTTATTTTTAAAATAATTACGTATATTATATTATAAACACAACAAAATTATTTATTTATTTATAACCCTTAAATTTAAAAACTATGTATTTTCCTCATGCCTTTAGGAAGAGCTTTCTTCCTTCTTCAGTGGCTGCTACTACATTAGCTACAGCTACATTAGGTACCACAGTGGGTACCGTAATAACGTTAACTAGTGCAACTGGTGTTGTAGCTGGTCAATCTATTTCTGGTGCTGGTATTCAAGCAGGTACTACAATTGTTAGTGTTGCAAGTACAACTGTAACATTATCATTGCCTATCACTGCTCTTTTAGTAAGTGGTACTACATCATTAACAATTGGTGTTCCAACAACTCCGTTGGTTACTACACCAAGTGCTTCTTTTAATGCTCCAAACGTATTACAGTTTGCTGCTACTACTGGTGTTTCAGTTGGTATGTCTGTAACTGGTACAAGTATTCCTGCTGGTACAACAGTTACTGCTGTTAGTGCTACTTTAGTTACTTTGTCTAGTTCTGTAACTGCTACAATTTCTACAACTGCTTCAATTGTTTTTGGTCTTTCTGTTCCTTTATTATCTACTGGTTCATCTGCATCTTTAACAGCTGGTCAAGTTGGTTTCTTCTCTCCAGATGGTGTTGCTGTTCAAGCAGCTAGTGCTAAACCTTTCATGATTGCTCAAGGTTCTTACTTTAACAGTGATAAGATTAGTCCTGCTCTTGGTGGTTACAAAGAATCTGTTAAGACTAAGATGATTAACCCTAAGTACATTTCACGTGTAATTAAGGTAGTTGCTAAACAAGCTCGTCAGATGGTTGTTAACATTCCTGTAACTTGTGGATTGCCTTGTGATACTACTTTTAGATTACGTGTAGATGTTAAAGGTTCTCCAGCTTTACGTTTCTTATCTCATAACATGTATAGAACATTAGATTCTTATACAGGTTGTTGCAACACTGTAGATCCTACTTTGGTTAAAGATCCAGTTGCTACATTGTTAAACTGGGCTGATCAAATTAACTTGAGTCCTATTTTTAATACAATGGTTCAAGCTAGAGTTTACAAGCATGTTATTACTACTGCTGCTACAGCAATTGGTAGTGCTGCTACAACTTCTACAGTGGGTCTTACTGTTACTAATACAAGTATGTTAGTGGGTATGAAAGTTGTTGGTACAGGTATTCCTGCTAATGCTTTTATTACTGGTTTGACATCTACTACAGGTATTACTGTTACTTATCCAACTCAACAAACTGCTCCTACAATTGCTGCTACAGTGAGTGTTAAAGCATATAGTGATCTTTATTCTGGTGCAATTGGCACACCTCAAATAGGTACTGCTACAGTTATTCCAGGTACAGGAACAGAATCTGGTGTTGGTGGATCTGCTGTAGTTTCTGCTGGTACTGCTACAGGTGCTACAATAGCTGCTTCAGCTAGTGGTGCTTTACTTTATTCTGCTGCTGCTGATGCTGCTTCATTTACTTACACAGAGGCTCCACATATTGAATTAAGTGCTGCTTATATTGAAACTAAGTTTGGTATCTGTACGTTCACTCCAACAGATAAATATGACTTGGAACCATTGTTAATGTACACATCAATTGTTGATGAGTCTGGTGATCCTTGTTCTTCTTTCTGCTTTACTACTACAAATGCTAATACAGGATCAAATACATCAGCTAATGATAATACAGTGATTCAACTTCCAATACAAGCTTCAGGAAGTGGTGAAACTGTACTACGTGATATGATTCTTTCTGATCGTTACTTACAATTAGCTTACCCTGATAGCAATCGTGTAGAAAGCTTAAGGATGAGAGAAATTGAGCAAAACCCAGCTTTGGCTAGTATTTCTAGAACTTCTTTGTATGATCAAGTTATGGTTTTACATAGTGTTCCTAGATTTAATAACCCAAGTGGTATGTTTGATAATGATCAATACTTGTTAGTGTTTAACGTTCCTACTGGTACTTCAACTTCATCTTTAACTAACTATTTAGTTACTGCTGCAGCTGCTTCTGGTAATAACATTCCTGTTAACTCTGCAGGTGGTACTTTCGAGCAATATTAATAATTGCAACTTTATAATAGAAAGGGAGTGGACAGTTTGTCCCTCCCTTTTTTATTTTGGAAATTTGCTTAAAAAATAGTATATTATTATTGAGGAAATCTCCTTAAATTTTACATAACTTTACAAAGTTTATATATGTCTATTAAACACCAATTAAGTTTAGATATACCTTACACAAGCAATCCTAGAATATTTAGGATTGTAGATGTATCTATATATGATGCTACCATGGATGTTGATTGTCAACAATTACAAGTGACTCCTCCAGGATTTAATGAACCTGTAAGTGTGCCTGTTACAACTACACATTTTAGTTTAGTTTTAACAGCTTGTAATTTAGGATTACAAACACAAAACTGTACAGACAATGCTTATATACTACCTGATGGTATTTATGTAGTAAACTATTCAGTGAGCCCTAATGATAAGGTGTTTGTTGAATATCATCATTTAAGAGTGACACAGTTTATTGGAAAATATAATCAACTATTGTGTGATTTAGAATTGCATGCATGTGAACCTTCAGCTGACGTAAAGGAACAATTAGAAGAACTAAGACTTATAAAATCTTTTATAGATGCAGCTAAAGTGAAAGTGGAAGACTGTCATGATGATGTAGAAGGTATGAATTTACTATTGTATGCACAACAAAGACTTATGAAATTAAGTAATGATATTTGCTAAACAATAAAAAAACCAAAAATTATGAAATGTCCAAACTGTAGTACAGCACTAAGTTGTGGCTGTCAACAAAGAACAGCATCTAATGGTGCTCAAGTATGTTCAAGTTGTATTCAAGCTTATGAACATAACTTACAAATACAAAGACAAAATGCTAATAATAGCAACAATACCTCTTATAATAATGTATAATGAAAAGTTATTTAAATCATAAAGATAAGTATTTTAACGATTTTGCAAATCTAATGGTTAAGAAATACAAACAACTAAAATTTGGTATTGCTTCACCTAAAGGACTTACAGATCCTTATCTTATTGGTATGAGATATGAATTATCAGCATGGCAAAGTTCTGAAGATTTTTCTACAATATCTCAATTAAAAATAGCTTATAAAGATTGGATGCCTATTAATATTAATACATGTGATGATTTATGTTATATCAATATTAATAGTATAACAAACATAGGTGTAGCTAAACAATATAATGTTACTGTTGCTTCTAGTGTTTGGGTTTTTAATCATAATTTAGGATTTAATCCTAATATTACTACTACAGATAATAATGGTCAAGAGATATTTGGTTCTGTTACATATGTTAATCAGAATACAATATCTGTTACATTTTCATCTCCTGTTACCGGATGGGCTTATTTATCATAAACAAATGTTTAAAGATTGGGACAAAAGTATTACCGTAATATTGACTTAGTAGCTAATCAGCTATTAAACAGTAGACTTCATAATATTAGTACTGCAGATAGAGTGGCTCTTGGTACCACTCTATCTAGTATTAGTAAGGGGTATATGGTTTATGATACAGATTTGTTTTCTCCATATTTTTGGGATGGTACAGCTTGGAAATCTGCAGGTGGTGGTACATGGGGTGCTTTAAACTATCCTACATGGGTAAGTGGTACACCATTTGTAAAGATGACAGCTGCTGGTACATTTGCTTTAGATACAAATTCATACCTTACAAGTATAACATCATTTGATGTTACAACAGCTCTTGGGTATACACCAGTAACAAATGCTAGAACATTAACAATTAATGGTACAACACAAGATCTTACAGCTAATAGAACTTGGAGTGTAGGAGATGTAGTTGGACCATCTTCAGCTACAGATAATGCTATTGTAAGATTTGATACCACTACAGGCAAGCTTATACAAAACTCAGGTGCAACATTAGATGATGATAATAATATTACAGCTAATTCATTAATTACAGGTTTTTTAAATACTGCTGCATCAGGAACTCAAATTGTATTAACAAAAGCTTCTGTTCCAGATTATGTAATAACAGGATCAGGTGGACAAACATTTAAATTACCTGATGCAACTACACTAGCAAAAGGAACATCTTTTTCATTTAATAATAATCAAACTAGTGGGGCTATTACTGTTAATAATAATAGTAATACATTAATAGTATCAATACCTTCAGGGGCATACACAACAGTTACATTATTAGATAATGCTATTGCAGCTGGTAGTTGGGACTATCATGATCAAGCACCAAGTAATGTATCTTGGTCTACTAATACATTTAATTATGGTGGCTCAATAACTTCTGCACAATGGAATGGTACAACTGTTGCATATAATAGAGGTGGTACAGGTCAATCATCACCTTTTGTTCAAGGTGGTATAATGTATGGATCTTCTACATCTGCATTAGCATCTACAGCAGCAGGTACATCAGGTCAAGTTCTTATATCAAATGGAACTAGTGCTCCAACATGGGGCACTGTAACTGGTTTTACAAGAGTTGTATCTTCAGTAAATTCAAATACAGCAGCTGGATCTACAGCTAATACAGACTACGTCTATCTTGTATCAGGAACAACAACTATTACACTTCCAGCAGCAGCAGGAAATACTAATTTATACACTATAAAAAGAGTCGGAACAAATACTGTATCTATAGCAACTACGTCTAGTCAAACTATAGATGGAAGTTCATCACCAATAACTATTAACGTACAATATGTATCATTAGATCTTATATCTGATGGAACTAATTGGAATATAATTTAAAACTATGGCATACAATGCACAACCTGCTTTAGGGCAAACAACAATGTCTGGTTCTTTACCAGTAGCTATTGCATCAAATCAATCGTCTTTAGCTGTTACAGGAACTTTTTACCAAACTACTCAACCTGTAAGTGGTACATTTTGGCAAACTACACAACCTGTAAGTATTGCTTCTTCTGTAGCTGTAACAGGAACTTTCTACCAAGCAACACAACCTGTATCAATAGTATCATCTGCTACAGGTGGAGATACTACATTTCACTTAGTTTCTGCAGCAACAACTAACTTAACTAATATAAAAGCATCTGCTGGTAAAGTTACAGGATGGTATATATATAATTCAAATGCTTCTGCTAGAAAGGTGGCTTTTCATAATACAGCAGGTACACCAACTGCAGGAAGTGGTGTTGTTTCTGCTATTGTTATTCCTGGACTTGCTGCAGCTAACGTAAGTTTCCCTGATGGTATAGATTTTTCTACAGGTATAGCAATTAGTACAGTGACTGATCTTACAGATGCAGGTACTACAGCAGTTGGTCTTAACGATCTTATTATTAACATTTATTATAAATAATTATGCAAATTACCCCAACAGATTTTGTGCAACTTCCATTAGATGGAACTGCTGATACACTTGAAATTATAGTGCAACCTTTCCCTTTATTCCCTACATCTATAAGTGTGTTTTGGAAAGTAAGTGGAGTTAGTGTAAGTAAAGAAGGTAGTATAATTCTTCCTCAATCTATTATTGATGTTTGGGGAGTAGATGATACAGTAGTACAGAATTATGTACTTCAACAATTAAACCTTACTGAAGCTATAGTATAATGGCAATTAAAACTTGGATAGCAACTACAGACTCTACATGGGGAACTGCAGCTAGCTGGAGTCCAGCAGCTGTTCCTACAGCTGGTGATGATGTTATATTTAATAGTTCAGCTAGTGGTCAATGTAGTGTTGATGCAGGAGCAACTTGTAGAAGTGTTGTAATGACAGGATTTGCTGGTGTATTTACAGGTTCTTCATCAATAGCAGTTACAGGTTCTAATGATGGAGGTATAAATACTGGAGGATCTACATTTGTTTGTAGTGCAGTGGGACCTACATCAAATTTTACATATAATGGAGCATTAACATTTACTGTTACTAATGGTTCTGGGTTTATCTATTGTAATGGAAAAAGCTTTAATGGACCTATTAACTTTAGTTCAACAACAGGTTATTGGGCAATGCAAGATGTGTTTACAACAACTAGTTCTATAACTCATAATGCTGGTTTTTTATATTTTTCACAAGATTCTTATATAGGTAGTATATCTACATCTAATGCTAATGTAAGAACTTTTCAAGTTGATGGAAGTTTATATTTAACTGGATCAGGAACTTTAATTAATTCAGGTGTAAGTACAAATTTAAGTTGGAATTCTTTTGGTATTTATATAATAGGATCTCAAACTTTAGCAAGAACTCTTACTTTTAATACTGTAGTATACCCTGGTAATGGTTATGTAGAATTAGGAGGAACAGGTTCAGGATCTATAACACTTGCTGCAGGTACTACAGGTGATCCTAAAGTTAATGTAACAAATACTGGTGGAGCTGTGGTTTCATTTAGTACATCTACTATAAATGAACTTGTATTTTCTGGAGGTACTAATGTGGTTTGGTCTAATGCTGCTTCTCAAACCCTCACTATAGATGGTAATCTTACATTAGTTTCTACAATGGGAACTCCTACTCTTACTCCATCTTTTATTTTTAAAGGAATAGGTAGTTCTAATCTATATACTTCAATAATAACTCTTGCAGGTAAAAGTCTTGTTACAGGAACAGTTACATTAAATGATAGTTCATGGTCAGCAGGATCTGGAATATTTACATTTGTAGATGCATTTACTTGTAATGCTGCTGTTACAATAACAAGTTGTGCATCTACTAATATAAATGTAAACTTTAATCTTACATTAGTAACTAATACACTAACATTAACTGCAGGCACATTAAATGTTAATAATGGAGCTAATGTTACTTGTGGTTTATTTGTATCATCAGTTGCAAATACAAGAATTCTTAATATGGGATGGGGTACATGGACTCTTACAGGTACAGGTACAATATGGAACATGAATGCAACAAGTATAACTTTTGATGCAGGGCAAAGTAGAATAGTAATGACTAACATATCAGCCACAGCTTGTACATTTGCAGGAGGTGGATTAACCTATTATACAGTAGAACTTGCAAAAGGATCTTCTACAGCTATAACAACTATAAGTGGTAATAATACATTTGCAAACTTTATAGATAATACATCTACAGCAGCCCATACAATAAGTATTTTAGGTCAAACTACACAAAGTTTTTATAGATTTAATGTTAGAGGAACTGCTGGAGCCTTAGTAAATATAAATAGGAGTGGATCAGGTACTACAACTTTAACAAAAGTTGGAAAAGGAATTGTTTGCTATTGTGATTATATCACTTTAGGTACACTTACAGGAACTCCTGCAAGTACTTGGTATATAGGAGCTAATAGTTCAATAGGAACAAGCACAGGATTTATAGCTACAGCAGCTCCTAGCTCACAATCACTTTTAGGTGGAGGAGGTGTAGGATAGAACAAAAATTCTTTTTGGCTAACTCTTCAAAATTTTGTATATTATATTGTAAGTGTACCTTACATATATTCTATTATTTTATAAACAACTAAAAACCAACTAGTTATGTTAACATTAACTTCAGAAACATTACAAGAACTTGACAAATTTATTCAAGAAATGCCAGTGAAATATGGTCTTCCTTTATTAAATTTTATTAATGCAAAAATTGAAGAACAAAATAAATTGACAGACGTTCCTACTATTATAGAAAACGTAGCTGAATAATTTTAAAATATTTTATTTCTATGACACCGTATAGTTCAAATTCAAATAAAGAAAACTGTTCTCCTGTATCATCCAATTGTGTGATATGGCAAGGGCCAGACTTACCATGTCTTAACCTTTGTAAAGGTGATAGTATTTCTGATGTAGTATATAAGGTGGCTGTAGAAATATGTAATTTAAAAGATAGTATTGGTATATCAGATGTAGATATGACATGTCTTTTACAGATATGCAGCACCACTCCAAAGCCAGCTCAAACATTAGCTAATATATTGGAATTACTTATTACAAAAGTTTGTTGTCTTTCTGATTTTGTTAATACACTTCCTAGAACTCAAAGTATATACATAGAACCTACACTTAATTTAGCAACTTGCTTTCAAACTGTAGGTGGTCCCACATCTTTGTTACATAGTCAATACACTCTAAGAATAGCTACACTAGTATGCTCTATTAATACAACTGTGCAGTTACATAGTGGTCAAATATCTCAACTTCAGGCAGATGTATATGCTTTGCAACATCCTGTTGTAATAGTTCCTACTTATTCAAGTTGTTTATTAGGAGGTGTTCAAACTATACCTGCAATTTTAGTAAATTTAGAAAGTACAGTTTGTACATACATTGCTCCTGTTGGTCCATTGGGAAGTGTAGCTTCTTTAAACAGTGGTATTAATTCTCAATGTAAAAACTTAAACACCACTGGAAGATTATTAGCAACTGGTCAATATATAACTTCTTTAGGTCCTACTAAATGGAAATCTAGTCCATCTACAATTGGTGATGCTATTACTAACTTATGGGCTTTAGTATGTGATCTTAGAGATGCAGTTAAACTTATTCAAGACAACTGTTGTAAAGTTAATTGTAATAGTATTATTGTTGACTTTAGCTACCAATGGATTGATAGAAACACTCTTAGATTATTTTTCTACAATAAAACAATTGTTCCAGGAAGTTTCTATGATTGTGATCAAATTCATGGTACAGTGTTTAATGTCACTGATGGATTGGGTAATACAGCTCCTCTCACTATATTGTTTAGATTAAGTGGTGGAACATCTGGTATATTAGATGACACTACTATAACACCATTTCAATCATACACTTGGACTAGTATTGGTTCAACTACATCATTAGATGTAACAACAGGATTAACAATAACAGCAGATGTTTGTTTTACAGATGGTAATGTTTCTTGTATTAAATGTGTAAGTAAATATATTGGAGCATACATTAATAAAGATTGTTGTACATTAACAGCTAAGACAGCTACAACTATTGTTTATAAAATTTGTCCAGCAACTACAACAACAACAACTAAAGGATAGTTTGGATAAACTTTTTCAAAAATTTAAAATATTAAATTATGGCTAGTGCAGTATCAGCTTGTGTATATAAAACAGTAACTCTTGCAGTGGGAGAAGTATTTACTCTTCCTCCAGGGGCCGAATTAATTGCATCAAGTGGAGGACTTGAATCATTTACAAGTACATGTCCTAAACCTGATACATTAGATGTTACTAAAAGATATAGAATACAATGGGAAATAGAAAAAGATTCAAATAATCATACAGATCCTTGGGAAAATGCAGCTTTTACTGGAGTAAGTATAGGGGGAGCACCACAAGTTACAACATGGATAAATGGATTTAATGGTCAAAGTAATTTACAAAATTGGTTAATAAATACTGTTCAAGCACCATTTACAAACTATACTCAAACTAGTAGAAGTGGAGGAAGTTATGTTCAATATTTTGGACTAGAATTTAGTTCTCCTTCTCTTATTGCAGAAAGTACACTTTTTTATATAAAAGCTGAAGGCAGAACTGGAGGAGATACAGGTACATATATGGAAATTATACCATTTGCAATTTAAATAAATTTTTTATTATTAATTATATATAATGGCAGCTTGTTTAGTAACAATATCAGGATCATCCGGTTTATTAAAACTTAACTACACTATATCAGCAGTAGCTTATAGTATTGAAACTGGTGTAGGCACTTTATATATAGAGAGTACTGCTACTAGTGTAACATACACTACACTTTCTGGAAATGTTACAGCTGCTTCTGGCTGTCTTACAATTACGGCAGCTCCATCTGTTTGTAATTTATTAATGTGGAAAGGTTTAAACACATATCCTAATGGGTATGTAGCTGATGCTATTATACTAGGTTCAGAAACAACTTTAATTACTCAAACTGTTTGGCCAAATAGTGCATTGGGATTGATAGATAATATTAATAATGTAACATATGATAAAGTTAAAGTAATTGGTTTTAAAGATAATTCATCATCTGTAGATTATAATTATAATTATGAATATTATTACATACTTAGAACATTAGGAACTGATATACCAATGCTTAGAGTGAGAAATGCTGATAGTACAGGATATATTTATATTCCTTCTACATTATTAGCTAGTTGTGCAATACCTGAGGATTATGAGTTAATTACTCCTTGTTATTCTCAAACACCAATTACAACAACAACTACTATTACACCTACTACAACTACAACCACTACGGCTAATCCTTGTAAGGTTTACACAATAGTTGTTACTAAAGATGACTTAGGTAATTCAACAGGTAATACAGTGGGTTCTAATAATAATAAAGTGTTTGTTGTATTTACAAACTGTGCAGGTGTAGTAACAACTAATTCTTATGTAATAGATGGTTTAGAATCGTCAATATGTGTTCTTTCATCAAGTACACCGGCAGCTTACTACTATCAAAATAATATTCAAGTTTCTGGAACAAGTGTTATAACAGACACTGGAACATCATGTACTAGTTAATATAAATAATAATAATGGCTTGTAATTGTAATAATGCTGATCCAAATTGTGAACCATGTGCAATATGTACACCACCCGGTGTTACAGGACTTACTACTTGTGAACCAATAGATCCATGTGATAAAAAACTGGATATAGGATGTGCTTTTTATAATGGTGATGATTATTCTTGTTTAGGTATAACCAATGGTGATCCTTTATTTAGTACTATATTTTCTTTACTATCTGCAGTTTTTCCAAATTGTTGTAATATAGGTGGTACTATTATTATGGGAAACCCTACTATAACTACCACTACTACTACAGTTTCTCCCACTACAACAAGCACAACTAAGACACCCACTACTACAAGCACTACTACAGCAGCTCCTTGTTCTTTTTATGAAATTACAAATACAGGTCCAACTAACTCTACAGCTATAGTTAATTATGTGCCTTGTAATACCACTACATACATTCCACTTAATATTACAACATCTCAAACAGTATGTGTTAATACTAGTTATCCTATAGTTCCTGTTTCAGGTACAGTGACGGCAGTTAATTCAGGAGCATGTAACACTCCAGCTATTCCTACTACTACTACTAGTACAGCATTTAGTTGTACATGTCAATTTTATGATGTGAGCAATACTACAAGTACTGCATTTGTTCTTACTTATACGGCTTGTAATAGTGGTGGTTATCAACAAACAACTACAAAAGTTGCAGCAGGATCAGAGATTAGACTTTGTGCTTGCAATAACATATTAAATAATAGTGTTCCTACCGGTGTAACAATTACTCCCACTGGAATAAATTGTTCAGGTCAACCAATATCATTAACATCAACTACTACAGCAGCTCCTACAACAATGGCTCCTTGTAAGTGTTATTATGTTACAGCTAAACAAGGAACAACAATTAGTTGGGTGGATTGTAATGGTGTAACACAAACAGGTACATATAGTGCAGCTAATCCTAATTATTGTTCTCCATATTTAAGTTTTGAAATAATTGGTTTTTCTACTGTTACAGGTGGAACAGCATTATGTGTTAATGGACTTTGTCCAGCAACATCTACTACTACAAAAACACCATCCACTACAACATCTACTACGAGATGTGTACCTGCATGTGGAGCAATATATATGACAGGTGGAAATAATAATCTTTATTTTTATAATCTTATAAGTCCTACATTAGGAATATCTACACAGATACCAAATCCTACTAGCAATCCTATATCTGCATACGGAGATATAGCTCACACTGGAACTAAATTTTTTATTGCTGATAATGTAGGAAATCCTTATAATAATCCTACAACAACTTATGCTAGAGTTACTAAATATGATTTTAATTTATGCCCTATAAGTTTTACTAATCCTGTATTATTAACAGCTTCACCTGGTGTGCATGCATTAGGACTTACAGCAAAAGATTCTAATACACTCATTACTGCAAGACATAGATCAGGACTGTCATCAATGATTATTGAGTTAGATGTAAGTGGTAGTAGTACAATTACATCTACTGATAAGTTTTCTTTAAATACAGTATCACAAAGAGTATTAACAGGAGATATGTATTGGGCAAGTAATGATATTCTTTATGTTACAAATCAAAATAATACAGGAAGTGCTCATTACTTAACTACATATACTTATTCTACAGGAGTTCAAATAGCTGATGTTAATATAGATGCTATAGCAACAACAGCTTATGGATTAGCTGCAATAGGAAGTACTATTTATATATTTAATAGTAGTGGTGCAATATATCGTGTAGATAGTACAAGTGGATCTGGGACATTTACTAGAATGCCTGATGGTGTATTTAATATAGGATCAGCATCTACAGCTCCAGGTTGTGCTCTTCCTACAACTACAACTACAGCTCCTCCTACAACATCAACTACAACTCTTGCTTGTAATTGTTTGACATTTACTAGTGTAAATACTTTTTCAGCAACTTATACTTACACTAATTGTTTTGGTAAGTCAACATCAGGAACAATAGGTGCTCTATCTACAATTAGTTTTTGTGGGGTTCCTGGAAGTGCTTCATTTAGCCGTGAAGGTATAGCAGCAACTACTGGATTAGCATGTCCTGATAAGAAGACATGTACCACTGGACCAACCACTACAACTATAGCACCAACTACGTCTACTACAGTGGCTCCAACAACTACCACTACTAAAACTCCTACAACTACAACAATAGCTCCAACAACTTCAACAACAACAAAAACACCTACAACTAGTACAACAACTAAAGTTCCTACAACAACAAGTTCAACTACCACTCCATTTGTTAATAAATACATTGGTGTACCATATAGTTGCACAGGACCTGGTGGATGTGCTCTTCCATCAGGGTCTTCTGTTATAGTAACTGTAGCAAATAATACACTAACTACTGGTAAATGGTATGCACCAGTGGGAGGACCTTATACTACTGTATACTTAATACAAGGAGCAACTACAGGAACAGGAAGAGTTGTATTAGATAAATTAAGTGAAAGTAGCACTTGTACATTTGCTTGTAATTGGCAATTTACATAATTAAAATAAAAAATGGCACAAACATTATATATACAGTTAAGTAATTTAGGAGGAAATACAGGTCCCTTTGATTTGTATTCAGTAGACATCAATGGTATTGAAACATTGGTACAATCTAATGTATCAAAGTCTCAACTTCTATCAGGATTATTACTTACTAATATTCCTGACAATGCTGTTAAAATAAAAGTTCAATCTGTAAGTGCTTTATGTAGTAGTTATAATTATATAAATATTCCTTACCCAACTACAACTACAAGTACGGTTTCTCCTACTACTACCAGTACAACATCTAATGTTGTGGTGTCTACATGTAGTCCTATATATTATGCAAAAGGAGCCGTTTATTCTTATAACACTAGTACTAACTTTGTCACTTCTTTATTTGTTCCAGGTATAACAGGATCAACATTTATAGATTTAGATATAGCTCATACAGCTACAAAGATGTGGTTTGTAGATTTTAGAGCCGGAGCATTTGTAGAATATAATATTACATTAAGTCCTTGGTCAGCTACATTTAATCAAAATCTTTTATGGCCTCCTGGTTTTGTATCATCTGCTGGGCTACATGCTATTAATAATACCACTCTTCTTGTAGTTAATGGATCTACTACAACTTCTGTTGTTGGAGAATTTAATACATTAACTGGAGTGTTTACATCTAAATTTAATCTTCCAGCAGGAAGAGGAGTAACAGGAGATTTTTTATTAACAACTACTAATAAATTTATTGTATTATCAGATGATGGAACTGACAATTATATTTCTCAATATGATTATACTACAGGTACATTAGAATTTGAAAAGAAATTAAACCCTACTATAAATTTTCCATACGGATTATTTGAAAGTGGAAGTTTAGTATATATAATGGATGGTTCCAGTGGTATATATACTATTGGTACAAGTTCTCCAAATACAATTACACGTATAGGATATCCTACAAATGGTAATCCTCTTGATATAATTTTAGGAGCTTCTCAAATAGCTAGTTGTTTAACTCAAGAGTTTAGTAATAACTTAACAACTACCACTACATTAAAAGCTGTTCCTACAACTACCACTACTACAATAGCACCTAGTACTACCACTACAACAACTATTAGTGCATGTAATTGTTATACTATAAAAAATTTAGAAACTGATCCAAGTTCATTTTATCGTTTAGATTATAAAGATTGTGATGGTAATGATGTTGTATTAAATAGCATTTTACCTGGGGCAAGTTTTTCTTGGTGTGGAAATGGTATATTTAATCCAGTTAAAAATCCTTCTAATCCAACACCATCAACTTGGATATATAGTTTAGTTAATAATGGGCCTTGTGGAGCAAGTTGTCCTCCTGTTCCTCCAACTACTACAACAAGTACAGTTACTCCTACAACAACAGCTAGTCCAACTACTAGCACTACTACCATAGCTCCAAGCACAACTACTACAACCACTATAGCTTGTAATTGTATTACTATTGTAAATACATCTGGTTTTCCACAAGATGTTTGGTATACTGATTGTGATAATAATATTCTACTAATGCCTTTTCCAAATAGTGTTCTTCCACCTTATCAATCAGTTCAGGTGTGTGGATCAAATGCTACAGCTAGGCAACCATCTTTAGTAAACATAGCAGTGGGAGCAAATTGTGTATCAAAAAAGTGTCCTGCTACTAGTACAACTACTACAGTTCCACCATCTAATATATGTACAGAAGTAGTATTTACTAATAATGGTAAAACAGGAACTGTAGTGTATGCTGACTGTAATAAACAAAACTTTAAATTAGACTTAGCTCCTTTACAAGTAAGTTTTAATACTTGTTTAATACTATCATCAATTGTTACATCAAGTAGTGATATTACATACTCTGTAGTTGGAAGTTGTTTATTAACTACTACAACATCTACTACTACTGCTGCACCTAGCACTACAACAACTACTACGGTAAATCCATATATATTATGTGCTATTAGTCCTAATCTTTGGTCTACTACTAACTTAAGTGTTACAACTTATAGAAATGGTGATGCCATACCTCAAGTTACAGACCCAACTGCTTGGGCTGCATTAACTACGGGTGCTTGGTGTTATTATAATAATGATCCTGCCACTGAACCTATTTATGGAAGATTATACAATTGGGAAGCTGTTGATGATTTTAGAGGATTAGCTCCATTAGGTTATCGTGTAGCTACCAGTGGTGATTGGTCAACATTGTCAACTTGTGTTGGTAGTTTATCAACTCGTTTAAAAAGTACAACAGGTTGGGCTGCTGGTACATATAGTAATGGAAATAATCTTACAGGATTTACTGCACTTCCAGGTGGACAAAGATCATCATCTGGGACATTTAGTGGTCTAACTGGAAATGGTTATTGGTGGTTTGGTAATACTGTTGGTTATGTTTTTATGGGAACAAATTTTTCAGGTTTAGGTATAACTACAGCACCTTCTGCTAAGTTTGGATTGTCAGTGAGAATTATACAAAATTAATAAAATATAAATCGAAATAAAATGTCATGTAATTGTAACAATGCTTATTATAGTTTACCATGTTGTTGTCCAACACCTGTAGGAACAACTACTACTACTACACTATGTCCTAATGGTAATCCTTGTGATGAAATGTTTTCATCAGATTGTATTATTTATAATGGAGTGGCAGCACCATGCTTTAATGTAAACACTGGAGATTCTGTTACAGAATTGCTACAAGCAATAATAACACAGCTTGGAGCATGTGCAACATTTACTGTAAATGTTCTGTCCACTTTAACATCAGCACAGATTGTTAGTTTTGGTACAGTTTTCTACACTTTAAATACAGGAAATACATTACCTTGTGCAGCCGGAGCTACTAAGCTTGGTTTGTTAACATCAGCTTTAACAAGTGGTAGTTTAACAACTGTTGTTACAACAGGTGCAACAGCAGCAAAACTTTTAATTATAAAAAATAATTTAGTGATAGGTAGTGCTAATATAGCAGCAAATCAAACTAGTTCATCTGTTGTAATATCTGGATTAACTTGGGTAACAACAGATAAATTAACAATACAGCTGATAGCTCAGTAAAGATTGTAAACCAAAAACCAACATATATGAAGTTCATTTGTGCACAGCCTGCCATAGATTATTATACCTGGCAGGTAGAAGTAATGATTAACAATTTTATTAGACAAGGAGTAAATCCAAATAATATACAAATTGTCTGTGGTCATTATGGAACAATTTCAGAAAAATGGAAAAGTCTTGCAGATACATATAACAATGTAGGCTTTTTCTTTTATCATGATGATAGAGTGAAAGCTGGATATATTTCTAGTATAAGACCTCATCTATTACATAAACATTGGACTCTTCATCCTGAGTTACAATATGAAACAATTTTTTATCATGATTGTGATATTGTATTATCTAAGCCTTTAGAGTTTGATGATCTTTTACAAGATGACGTATGTTATGTAAGTGACACAGTTAGTTATATAGGTGCTAATTATATTAGATCAAAAGGAGAACACTATCTAGATATGATGTCTAGAATAGTTAATGTAAATAAAGATCTACTTATAAATGAAGAACAAAACAGTGGGGGAGCTCAATATATACTTAAGAATATTCCCACTGAGTTTTGGAAGAAGGTCTATTATGATGCTGAAAACTTGTATAGACTTATAAATGATCAGATAGATAAAGATAGACAAACTGATCCTTCTATGCATGAGATTCAAATATGGTGTGCAGATATGTGGGCTGTATTATGGAATCTTTGGTTCTTTGATAAGACGGTAAAAGTTGCAGAAAAGATGTCCTTCTCATGGGGAACATCCACCATACAAGAATGGGATAAACATTATATTTATCACAATGCTGGTGTCACTGTAGATAGAGCAGAATTGTTTTTTAAAGGAGCATATATTAATTCTAGTCCTTACAATATAAAAGAAGAAACCTTTAGTAAAGATTTTTGTTCTTTTAAATATGTTGAAGAAATTTTAAAAACCAAGGAGGTATCATGCATAGCTTAAATATATTTTTTTATTGGGATGGTCCAATATCAGATAGCAGATTAAAGATTTTAAAAGACTCAGTTTATTCTACAAGAGTATTTAATCCTAATCATGACATAACAATAGTATCTAATAGTCTTACTGAAGACATGCTTGATGCTAAGTTTAAAATCAAAATAATGAAATGGGATTTGTCATTGTTTGAAGGCACTCCTGTACCATTAGAAACTGTAGAGAAGTATTATTTAAATGCTCACCCAAGAGAAGTTTCAGATTTAATAAGACTTGTTTTACTATATAAGTTTGGTGGTAGTTATGTTGATACAGATGACTTAGCAATTAAACCAATTGCTCCAGTGAAGAATCTTATATGTAGATCTTATGATCCTCATACATGTCACTATAACAATTTACAACCTGAAGATTGTATTCCAGGAAAGTATAGAGAACTTAGAGGGTATGATGAAATCACTATGTTTCCAAGAAATGATTGTTGGTTAAATTTTGAACCATTCCATCATATCATTGAAGAAATTCTATCTCATCCTAAATTTCTAAATGCAGAGAAAGCTGTTTATATAGGTGATAATTTTTCTTGGCAGTCTTTGACATTAGATGTTATAAAAAATAACATACAGCATATAAGAGTGAGCTTTGATATAGGATTAACTCTTTTATATCTATATGAAGATTTTGTATCTGCTTCTTCTTATTGGGACAGATGCATGCACGGAGGAGAGATGTGTGACTTTTATAAAACACTTCCTGATTTAGATAAGTATGAATGGGGAAGTTATAAGTGCACTAAATCTACAGCATCAAGTTTTTATGATTTGATTAAAAACAAATATCCTGTTGTTTCTCATATGTGGTTACACTCTAAGGATGCAAAAGAAGAATGGATGCTTCCTCAACTCACTGATGAGTATTATTCATTATCAACTTGGATTTATCAACTTATAAAAGAAAAGATAAATGAATGGAGATAAGTTTACAGTGGTAATACCAACACTGTGGAAAGCTCACCATATACATAAGTTATTAGATGATTTAGAAGCTTGTGATACAGTGGGTGAAATTGTATTAATAGATAATGATAACTTATATCATTCTTACATTAAAAAGCCATACAGTAAAATAACTCTTATAAGCAAGGAAAAAAATATTTATGTTAATCCTGCCTGGAATCTTGGAGTGAGTGTAGCTAAGTATAATAACATAGCACTTTGTAATGATGACATAAATTTTAACACAAGTGTATTTGATTTTATAAGTGGAGTTATTGATAGAGGTGTTATAGGAGAATGTTGTAGTAACTATGATCCTATAGATAGAAATCTTCCTTATGAAATAGAACAAATAGATAGAAGACCATCAGGCTGGGGGTGTTTAATTTTTATAAAAAAAGAAAATTATATTCCTATTCCTGAACAAATGAAAGTGTCATATGGAGATGACTTCTTGTTAGAGAATGTAAAACAAGGAGCATACATTTTAAAGAATCTTAGAATAGATACAAGAATGTCAAGCACTTCTTTGTTTCCTGAATTTATAGGAATATCAGAAGATGATTTTAAGTATTATGAATCAATAAAAAAACCAAATAAATGATTAGTATTTTAACATTAACTTATCAGAGACATCACATTTTAGAAGAGGCTATTCAATCTTTTATAATGCAAGAACATGCAGAAGATTGTGAAATGGTTATTATAAATGATAGTCCTGATGTAACTTATTATTGTAATCATCCAAGAGTTAAGATTGCAAATGTAAAAGAAAGGTTTCCTTCTATATCGGCTAAGATAGCATGGGGATACAAACAGTGTAGTAATGAATTTATTTATAGATTAGATGATGATGATTTACTAGCACCAGAAGCTATATCACTTAGTAAAAAAGATATACTAGAAAATCCTGGGTGTGACATATACAGAAGCAAGTATCACTACTTCTTTTCTCACAATGAATACCAAGGAAATAGTGACAGTATAAATACAGGAAACATATATACTAAAAAGTATTTAGATGGTATTCCTTTCAATACATCAAGTTTTGGTGAAGACAACTATATTACCTTCTTTCATAATGCTAAAATATACAATGCTGAAAGAAGTCCTTTCACTATGATATATAGATGGGGGATGGGTACATATCATGTCTCTGGAATGGGGGAGAATCCAAGTGACTTCATTCTAAAAAAAGTGGACGATTCTTTAGGAACTAAAGAAATAGGAAACATTATTCTTAGTCCACATTTTAAAACTGATTACTATATTCAGTTACCAAAATAATAAAAGTCAGGTTTTGTTGGTTTAATCCTGACAAACAAAAAGGCCGGATGTTTCTACATCTGGCCTCTATTTTTTTATATGGAATATTTACTATAACTTTATCCCCCGTATACAAACCTTTAAAATTATGTCACTACTTGAACAAGTAAAACAGTCCCTTAAGTGGAAACAATCAAATCATTTTTGTGCCACAAAATTAAATATTTCTATTGAGAAGTACAAACAATTAAAAAAACAAGTTAAGTTTCAGTTTAGTGAAACTATAGAACATCCTAGAACAAATAAAATATTAGAGTTTAAAGAAGACCTTGATAAAGGCACAGCTGAGATAAAAGGATTGTCTCTTACAGAACCTAGAACAGCAGAAGAAATTATAGATCTATTAAAGATAGATATTACTAAGTGGAAACTGTCTAGTTATTGGAACAAAGAAAGACATGATGGTTGGTTTATATCAGCCATGGTAACAGCTCTTAAGTATGAACCTAAAGATATCTTAGCTGATGTAATAGCTAACTTTAAACCTAATTACCAATATCTTCCAGAACCTTTTATTAATGACAAGTTTATCAGTGATAGTGTAGGAGTTATATCTACACAAGACCTACACTTTGGTAAAGAAGATAATGAAGATATAGTAGAACACTTTAAAGCTGCCATCACTAACTTAGTATGTAGAGCTTATATGTCACATAAGCTTACTAAAATTATATATGTTATAGGAGGAGATCTTCTTAATATGGACACCTTCTCTGGTACAACAACAGGTGGTACTCCTGTAGATAATGCTCAGAGAGCACAGCATGCTTATAAGGAAGCTTTTGATGCTTTGCATTGGTCTATATCCTACCTTAAACAATTTTGTGAAAATCTAGATGTAGTTTACCTTCCTGGTAATCATGATAGACTTAGCAGTTATCATATGGCTCATGCCTTATCTAAATGTTTTGATACAGAAGATTTTAATATATATTTTGATGTAGAATATGCTGAAAGAAAAGTTGTGGTTTATGGCCATAACTTTTTTGCTTTTGAACATGGTGATGTTACTAAGAAGAATACAGCTCTTGTATATGCTACAGAGTTTCCTAAATCTTGGGGAGCTACTAAATACCGTACATGTTACACAGGACACTTTCATTCTAAGAAAACAATAGAATACACTACAGAGAATGAATATAATGGCTTTTCTATCAAACATTTACCTAGTCTTTGTTCTACAGACTACTGGCACTATCATAATAAATTCGTAGGATCTAAACGTCAAGCTATCATGGAAATACATGATGTAGAGAAAGGTAAAGTGAGTGAGTTTATATATACAGTCTAAACTAATAAAGTTTAACTAGGAAACTTCAAAGATTTTTCGTAAATTAATAATATAGAGAGAGTGTCAAAACAATACAAAAAACCAGATTTAAATGCTCCAAGATATAGACCTAAAAAGCTTAATCTTACTAACATAGATTTTTATAATAAGTTTATAGAAGACAATCCTAAGTATTCTAATTTTTCTATAGATGATTTTAAAAATGTTATTAAAACTTTTAATGGGTTTGTTTGGAAGGCAGCTATAGATGAACGAGATGGGGTACAGCTTCCAGAACAACTTGGTTATATTTTTATAGGAAGTTGCCCACGTAAGAAAAGTAATGTAGACTTTGATAAGTCAAAACATTATGGTGTTGTTTTACAAAATAAAAATTGGGAGTCAGATGATTATTTGGCTAAAATATTTTATACCAATTTTGAAACAAAGTATAGGTTTAAGAATCATGACTTGTGGGGATTTAAAGGAGTGAGGGATTTTACAAGAATGGTTGGACAAACATATCCAACAGAATGGAAAAAATATATTCAAGTAGATAATCTTGTAAAGATTAGTAGACTTTTTAGAATAGAAAAATTTAAACAATTTAAAACAGATGAGACTACTGAATTATTAAAAAATTATGATGAATTTAATTTAGAATAAAATGGCTAAGAATACTATTAATGATATTGTTTCTAGAATACGTAATCAGATGAAAGCTGACAAACAAGATGCTTTCATGACTGATCGTATGATTTATTCATTTGTATTAAAACAGTCTAAATGGTTGTTAAAACGTGAAGATGGAAAAAATAAATTATTATATTTTTCTGGGGTGATACAAACAATGGATTATGTAGAACTTGAAGAAGTGGATAAAGTGGAAGCATGTTGTACAGGAATTTCATCTAACATGAAAATTAAAAGAACTAAAGGTAAACTTCCTATTTTTTTACAAGGATACTTTGGACCACTTATTCGTACTATTGCTTCTATTGATGGATCTGAAGAACTTCAACCCACTATACCTAGTACATATGCTAAATTATCAAATTCTAAAAACTTCAAGTATAACAAAACAATGTATTATTGGTTTTTAGATGACTATATTTATTTTCCAAATTTAGAATGGGATGCTGTACGTATAGAAGGAATCTTTGAAGATGATATAAGTAAGTACACTTGTGAAGAAGATAGTTGTATATTAAAACAAGATCAAACATTTAATGTACCAGATTATTTACTTGCTGAATTAGAATCTAATGTTTTAAAAGACTTAGCCGGAACTGCTCAGTTACCAGAAGATGCAAATAATGATAAACAAAATACATCCCGTTAATTATGAATACAGAACTTAAATATAGAACATTTAATCAACTTCTTGATGAGATTAGTACTGACTTTTATATATATAATAATGAAGGATTGATTGAGCCGGCTCAGCTTATTAAAGTGGCTCAAAAAGTTAATTATGATTTAGGTTTACGTATTTATGGTACCAAAGAAGTAATGTTAGATGTAGAAAATAAAAAAGTAAAACTACCTGATGATTTTTATACACTTAACTATGCATACTTAACAAGTACATATAAAGTTACATATCGTGCTAACTCTGGTAGAGAAACTGAAAATGTAATACTAGATGCAGCTGCTAATGACTATTGTGGTAAATGTTTTAAACTAGAATCAGATTGTTGTTGTGAAGCTACATATGTACAAGAATGTCAGAATGGAGAAAACATATTTGTACAGGTGGTAGAGAAACGTAAAATGGAAACACGTACATATGAATCATTTGACAGAATACAGATATCTCCAGACACTGGTAAAGCAGATGCTCTTAATGATACTACTAAAGGAAGTTTAGGATATATAAAAAATGGTTTTATATATACTAACATAGATAATGGAAAATTATTTATTTCTTATCAAGGAGCTTTAGAAGATGATGATGGTAACTTGTTAGTTCTTGATCATCCTGTAATTAATGAATATTACGAGTATGCTATTAAACAACGTCTTTTAGAAAACCTTTATATTAATGGTGAGGATGTTGCACAAAAAATGCAACTTATAGAATCAAAACTTAAACCTGCTCGTAACAATGCTCTTAGTATAGTGAACACACCAAACTTCTCAGAATTAAAACAAAACTGGGAAATGAATAGAAAGGCAATGTACAGTAGATATTATAATATGTTTAAATCATTTAATGACTATTAATGAAAGTTACCACTACTATAAAAGTACCTACCTATAGTTGTGAAATTACTTTTGTAATTACAGATGTATTAGATAAAGTGGCTAGTAATATTTATAAAAAATATAAAATATCTGAAGAATATGAAAGTGGAAATGAAGGTATTTTAATAAGTCCAAATTTGCATAAATATTTTTTACTTGTAGATACAAAATATCTCACTCATAATACACTAGCTCATGAATTATATCATACATCATCTAGAGTGACTGAGGATAGAAATGTAACAGATGAAGAAGCTCAAGCTTGGTTATGTGGTCATTTGTCTGGGGTAATGTATAAGTTTTTAGAAAAAAAGAAATTAGAAATAAAACATGGCTGATAAACAACCACAACAAAATCCTGGAGTAGAGACCAATACTTTTAGTAAAGGTATAGTCAAAGACTATAATTCTACATTTATAGGAGAGGGTTTGTATACCCATGCCCGTAATACTGTAAACAATTCACATGATGGTCAGGTGGGTGTAATTGGTAATGAGCCTTCTAATATACTTTGTGTCACTCTTCCTTACACAATGATAGGTTGTATTCATCTTACAGATGATCAATGGGTGATATATACTACAGATAATATAAATAGTGAAATAGGAATTTTTGATGAGTCAGCTTGTACATACACTATGGTGGTTAATTCACCTTGTTTAAATTTTAGCAAATCACATTTAATTACAGGAGCATATAGAAAACGTTTTGATTGTGAACGTTTAGTATATTGGGATGATGGTGTAAACCCAACACGTACTATGGACATTGATAATGTCCCTTATATTTATACTGTTGAGATTAAAGATAGTTGTGAAATAAAAACATACACTGATCAATTAGATTGTCAGGCTATTAGAATGTCTCCTTTATTAGAACACCCTTGTATCAAATTAAAGAAAGGAACTATTGCAGGTACTCTACCTAATGGCTCATATCAAGCATGCATTGCTTACACTATCAATCAAATGAAAGTGAGTGATTATATTGGTATTTCTGAAGTTCAAGGTTTATGGACATATGAAAATGTAAGTAGCTCATTAGAGATAACAATAGATAGTATTGATAAAGATTTTGATGAATTTGAGTTAGTATTGGTTACTAATATAAATCAACAAAGTGTTGCTAAATCATTAGGATATTATTCTACATCTCAAGGTACAATTTATGTAGATAAGTGGGATCCTGAATATATAACAGTAACTCTTTCTGAGATTGTATTAAGATCGGATGCTTTAGAAAAGTCTGATGCTATGTACACTGTAAATAACTATCTACTTAGAGTGGGTACATACAGTAAGTATAAATTTAACTACCAACCTCAAGCTAACACTATTAAAACAAGTTGGGTGGCTACGGAGTATCCTTCAAACTATTATTCTATTGGAGGAAATAATACATCTTATCTTAGAGATGAACAATATGCTTTTTTTATAAGATGGATATATAATACAGGTGAACGTTCTGAATCATATCATATTCCAGGAAGAGCTCCTTTAGATAATGAAAAAAATAATATAGCTGATAATGATACTTTTGAGATAGCTGATGGTGCTACAAGACAAACATGGCAAGTAAAAAATACAGGTAGTTTAAGTACTCTTCAACCTTATACATTATCAGATGGAGGTAGAGTGATAGCAACAGGTAAAATGGGTTATTGGGAATCTACAGAAAAATACCCAGCAGATAGGCCTGATATCTGGGATAAGTTATGTGGTAAATCTATTAGACATCACAAGATGCCTGATATAACAGTGGATGAAAAACTAAATCACTACAATAGTGAAACAGATAGTATAGTGTTATTAGGTGTTCAGTTTAGTAATATAAGTCATCCATTAGATCAAAATGGTAATCCTATAGAAAGTATTCTTGGATATGAAATACTAAGAGGAACAAGACAAGGTAATAAGTCTATAATAGCAAAGGGTCTTTTTAATAATATGAGATCATACCCTATTCCTGGAAACCCAGAAGCAACAGGACTTTATCAAAACTATCCTTATAATGATTTAAGTACTGATATGTATTTAACAGCCACTGAACAAAACAATACAAGTGGTAGTAATACAGATGGTCCTAAAACATCAGGGTTGGGTGGGTATAGACAAGATACATTTTCTTTTCATAGTCCTGAGGTAGCATTTACAAATCCTTATTTAAATGTTAATGAGGTTAAGTTATATCAAGAAATGTATGGAACAGCTAGAGGAACTTTTGAGATACCATACATGCATCCTAAATTTAAATTATTAGTAAACAATTTTGATACCACTTTAGATATTTTTGTTTCTGCCCTTGTAGTTATTCAAGCTGCTGAAGCTATAACAGGAGGATTTAAAGTGGATGTCTCTGCTAATAAAGATTTACCTGCTAAAACAGCTGGTGTTGATAAAGTGGTAGCAGAAGGTACTCAAGGAGCTTTAGCAACTGCTTTTGCAGCAGTAGCTCTAGCAGCTAATGGTATTTTCTTAGGAGCTTATAAATTATTTTTTGGAGCTAAAATTGAAAAAGAACAAGTGCTATCTGTTGTATATGCATTAATACCATTTAGACAATTTGCTGCTCAATATAATTCACATGGATTATATAATCAATCTACACAAAGTGTAGAAGGAAATAGACGTAGAAAAATAACAGATGCTATTTATGTAGGATCTTCTTTACAACAATTTACTGGTAACTTTCAAATTAATAATTATAATAGAAGTAGATTTGTTTGCATTAAATTAAGTGAAGATTTTGATGATCCTATTAACATAGACGATAGTAGAATAACAATAGGATCAACAGGTGCAAAATATTCTCAATCTTTAAGTACAAATATATCTTCTCATTATGGTGCTATAAAGATTTCTATACCTAGCCAATATGGTCAGTTAGAATCTATTAAACAATTACCTATATCAGAATGTATTTATCCATCTAAACCTATTTTAGATGAAGTGGTTACTAGTCCTGTATTTTTTGGAGGTGACACTTATATAGGAAGATTTACAGAAAAGAATTCTATGTTCTTTTTTAACACATGGTTATACGAAGAACCAGATGGATATGAATTTGATTATACATTATACCCTACTATACCCTATCCTAGATATTGGGTTGATAGTTATAAGTATATAGGTTTATTTAATGATAGACCTTCTAATCATAGAAGTTTAGATAGTGTAAGATCAGGTAGTTGGTTATATTTAAATCAAGGATATTTTTATTTATTTAATTCAGGTGTACGTGATTTTTTTTGTGAGTCAGAAGTAAATTTAACATTTAGAGATTATGAAGATGACATAGCTCATAGACATTATGATCCATATGGATTTACAGATATTAATACTATGTTTAGGAGTGATGCTATAAAAAGTGGTAACTACTATAAGTATGATTATTCTCTTAGTATAAGTCACTTATTTAATTCTAATATAAGTTGGGGCAACATGCTAGCTAGAGATTATAATCCTACGATAGCAGCAACATGTTATACATATCGTCCTAACAGAGTGATATATTCTCTCCCTCAACAAGATGAATCTAAAAAAGATAGTTGGAGAATTTTCTTAGCTAATAACTATAAAGATTTTAATACTAATGTTACTTCTATAAAACCTATAAATAAAACAGGTGCCTTTTTTATGATGAAGTTCCAAGGACCTTTACAATTTATGGGGGTTGAAGAACTTAGACTTGATGGCACTGGTGCTAAGATTACTATTGGAGATGGTGCTTTATTTAGTGGAGCATCTCAATTACAATCTGTAGTAAATGTAGATGAGTCTTATGAGTATGGATCTTGTCAAAGTAAATATTCAGCTATAGGAACTAAGTATGGTGTATTTTATGTTAGTCAAAACCAAGGTAAAATATTTAACTATGCCGGTGAAGGTTTAAAAGAAATATCTTCTAATGGACTTAGGTATTGGTTTGCTAGTTATCTTCCATCTGAACTTCTTAAAGTTTATCCAAACTATCCTTTATTTGATAATCCGGTTGTTGGTATTGGTATTCATATGGTGTATGATAATACTAATGAAATTGTTTATGTCAGTAAGAAAGATTATAAACCTTTAAAGACAGATTTAACATATGATGAAGACGGACAGTTTTATTATTTTGGTGCAAAGATTAGTTTAGATAACACAGACTATTTTGAAGATGCTAGCTTCACTATATCATATGATCCTAAAGCACAGACATGGATTAGTTTTCATGACTGGATACCTACATTCTTGTTACCAGGTAAAATTCATTTTGCTTCTATAAATGGTGATAGTATTTGGAAACATAATATTAGATGTGACTCTTATTGTAATTTCTATGGTGTGAACTATCCTTGGGAAGTAGAGTTTGTTTCAGCCACTGGGCAGACAGTAACTACAATGAGAAGTATAGAATATATATTAGAAGCTTACAAATATGATAATGAGTGTAGAGATAAGTTTCATGTGTATAATGAAAACTTTGATCAAGCTATCATATATAACTCTGAACAAATATCTGGTCTTCTTAATCTTAATGTAAGAATTAAGAATGATCCTTTATCAATATTGGCATATCCTAAAGTAAATTCTGATTCTATAGATATTCAGTTTTCTAAAGTAGAAAATAAATATAGATTTAATCAGTTCTGGGATATAACAAATAATAGAGATGATATTGGGTCAGGTGTAAACATACCAATGTTTAATACATCTTCTAAAGGTTATGTCTACCCTATCAACTCTACCTATGTTAATTACAGTAAAGAAGCAATACAACATAAGAAATTTAGACACAATATAAATAGAGTTTTTCTTAGAAAAACAGTAAGTGACGGTGTTAAGTTTTTATTTAAAATGTCAAACGAAAAACTATTACAATCTCCTAGATAATGCAAAAGCCTAACTTAAATAAAATCATGGCAGATAATTTAGAAAAAGCTAAATTTCAATCTAAAAAACAACCTACTCTTCCAGGTAAGTTTAACAATGGAGGTATATATTTATCTGATAGAGCTCAAGCTACACAGTTTGGTCAATATGGTAAAGGAGGTTCTTCATGGATGTTAACCAATCCTAATAAAATATCTACATTCTTTCCTAGAATGGAAAATGGTGGTCCAAAACCTAAATATGAACAATGGATTAAAACAGTTAATCCTGATTTTATATCTAATGATTATAATTTAAGAGATGCTTATAATGAACTTCCTTACAAAGTAACAAAAGCTTGGGCTAAAGATCCAGAAAGAAATCATCTTCCTGATACATACAAACTTCCTAATCATCCTACATTTAGTAATGAAAGTAAATACTATGATAGTGTAACTCCAGGAGTTGGTGGTTATTGGGGAGAAGGTGAAGAAAACTTTATTAAGAATCCAAAGATAGGTCCTCCGATTCCTAGTGCTAAATGGATGGGTCAATATAAAAGAGGTGGAGGAATGTTTCCTGAGTATCATAGCTGGGCTCCTCCTATGATGAAAGATGGTGGACCTGGGGATGGTATTGTAGAATTTTTTAAAAATTTATTTACTAGAAAAGGAGGAAAAAGTTGTGGTCCTCTTGGGTGCCCACCTAATGTAGGTGGTCCTGGTAATATAGAAAATGGTCATAAGGGATTAGGTATAGGAAAGTTTTTATCAGGAATGGGAGAAGGAGTATGTCAAGGAGCAACATGTTCACCTTCACGTTCTAGTTTTTTAACAGATTCTGCAGCTAATACTGAAACTGGTAAAAAAGGTTATGATTTAGGATATGGTCTTGGACATTATGCAGAAATTGCTGCAAATATGTTTAATCCTTTTAATGCTACAAGAAGTTCTAATATGTCTTTTTGTCCTTCAGGTTCATATTATAATAGTGATCTTGGTACTTGTATTCCTTATGATGAAGATTATAAAAATGGTGGACAACAAGGACCAGGAGATAATTATTCTAAGAATAAAGAACAAGTTGTAAATCAACTATCTAATCTTCCTATATATTCTCCTGATCAAAGATATTCAGAGTATCAACAAAATATTCATGATTGGATTCCTAATGTAATGAATACTCCTGTACAAGTTAATTATAATTCTCCAGCACAAGGAAGTTCTTACTATGGGCACGGTGCTCCTTTTTATGACCCATCTTTTCCATATCAAGGAACTATACAGTTAGATGACAGACAGTTTAATAATATACAAACTCCTGATAGAGTTATAGGACATGAATTAAGACATGCTGCATTTGATGGTAGTAGATTTATTCCTAAATGGTATGGAGATAATTTATATAATACAGCTAGAAATCCAAAAGAGTTTGAACAAGGAGCTCATCAAAATAAATTACGTGAAAGAGCTTCTATGTTAATAGGAGCTAGACAAAATGCTTTAGATCAACTTGGTCTTCCAGCTAATGCTAAACTTACAGATGATCAATTTAACTATTGGGCTAGACAACCATTAGAAACATCTCTTAGAACAGGTAGAATACCTGAACAATATAATGATGTAAAGGAAACATTTGAAGGAGCAAGAAATGCTAGTGATGTAAAAAATTTAATAAATTTTGAAAAGATACAACGTACAACTCCTTTTTATAAAGATGCTATAGCTAGTAAAAAAAATGGTGGAGATATATCTATACCAGATTTACAAGAAGGTAATTGGTTATCAAAGTATCCTGGTGGGGGAGTTACTGTACAAACTACAACAAATCCAAATGTTGAAATTCAAAAAGGAAAAACTTTTAATGAGCAGTGGATGAATTCTCCAATGTATAAAAAAATGCTTGCACAAAGTACAGGTCAACCAATATCTCCATTTTTACCCGACATTAATGAAATTGATAAACAAAGAAAAAATGAATTAGCTAATAGTACATGGGGGATGGTTGATCAAGCAAAAGAGAAAAATGGAGAATTAGAAACATCTGCTGCATGGTCACAATCATATACCCCTTGGCATTATCCTATGGCAGGTAGGCCAACAACAATTGAGAACTATGACGGCTATTACCCAACTGAATATTATAAACCATATGTGGGATTTGTAAAACAAGTTGCTGGAAAAGCAGGAGATGAGTTAAGTAGTGATGCTGCACATGAATTTTCACATTCTTCTGATAAAGGAGGTATGTTAATCCCAGTTAAAGATTTAGCTTTAATGAAAAAGTATGCCTCTTCTAATTATTTAAAATCTCCATTATTTCAACAAGATAAAAGTAGATATAGTAATTTTTCTGATTTAACTTCTGATAAAGATCATATAGAAAGACAACAAAAATGGTTAAACTATGTTAATGATCCTACAGAGACTAGAGCTCGTTTAACTAACTTTAGACAGAGAGCTAAAGAACAAGGAATATATGATCCTTTTACACAGCCTTTTGATATTAAATATTTAGATAAATATAAACAAATAGATAATAAAGGATGGGATCCTATTAATCAACTTAGGGATAGTTATAGTGATCAAGAAATATCAGATATGCTAAATAAGATTTCTAAGTCTGATAATGGTCAACCACAAACTACGGCTAAATATGGTGGAGCATCAACAAGTTGGTTAACTAAATATCCAACTGGGGGAGTTACTGCACAAACTACTAAAGCTCCATTTGTTTTTCCTTCATATACAATGCCTTTAAATAGAACAGATGCTCCTGGGGGTATGAGTATACAAGAGAAACAAAAACAAAATGCTATAGCTGAGGAAATTCATAGAAGAAATGTAGCTACTAATAAAAGACAATTTGTAGAACAAGGTAAAGCTTCTACACCAGCATCAGAAGCTAAAAGAACAATGCTTAATAAGCAATATGCTTCTCAACAACCTAATGCTCAAATAGATGAACAAGGTAATGTATCTACAATAAATCCTAATATGACAGCTGAAGGACAACCTTCTAACTTTATGGGAGAAAGACAACAGAAATCTGTAGATCATATAGTAGGAGCTTTAGAAGCTGCTGGATATTTAACAGGAACTGGTGAATTAGCAGGTGCTGGATACAATGCTGCTAAAAAAGCTTTAGCTGAGTCTATGGAATCAGGACTGCTTTCTAATACATATAAATATAATCCATGGGCATTTAAACCTAATCCTGAATCTGCTTATAGAATGATTGGTGGAAAAGAAGGATATTTAGATGCTATAAATTCTGGAGAAATTAGGGCAATGGAAAATGGAGTTTATGGAGATGCTCATTTTAATATGGGCTTACCATTAAACCCAAATAGATTAAGTTCAGAAGAATTACTAAAAGCAGGAAGTCCTGGAGGATATAAAGGTCCTTATATGGTGGAAAGAAGATGGGCAGATAATGCATGGAATAAACATGCAATGACAGATGGGTTTAAAGATAATCCTGAAATATTACAAGCATTAAAAGATTTAGGTAAAGATAAAGATGTGTGGGGAAAATATGGTAATTTGAAAACTGATGATATTGCTGTTAAATTATATAAAGAACATTGGTTAAAAGGATATAAAGAAGTTCCTAAATCTACTCCTTTAACAGGAACTTCTAAACAATCATCTTTATTTGGAAATAGTGAAATGTTTACAAACCCTAAACAATATTTTACTAAGCCTTCTGGTGGACCAACGTACACTCCTAACTATGAAAATATTAGTAGAGCAGCTAGTGAGGGATATGATCCATTTGCCGAAACTTTAAGTTTTGGTACATCCACACCAGCACCTAGAATTTTAGATTGGAGAAAAATAGGACAAACAGCAGCAGGTGTAGGTATCGGTTCAGGACTTGTTTCAGGAGCATTAAAACAAAAGAAAGAAGGTGGAGACACATCTACAGAAAATCTTCTTGTTGATTATTATAATAAGTTAATGAACAAATATGGTCCTGGAGGGGAAACTACAGATGGTTGTCCAGCTGGATTTTATAAACATAGTATGTTAGGATGTGTTCCTATTCCTGGGTTTACACCTAATGAATCAAAACAACAGGCTCAAATAAAAACATCTAAAACACCTATATTTAAAGGTAAAGGTTATGGTCAAAAAGTAGATCCATATGAAAGAATAATTGCTAAAGATACTGAGGCTAAACAAGCTGAAAGAAATAAAGACTTAGCTAAGAGAGCTGCTATAAGTGCCGGTATTGCAGGAGCTATTGTAACAGGTGGTGCAGCTGCTCCTTATGTTCTTCCTGCATTGGAAGCTCCTATTGCAGGAGTTGCTGGATTAACCGGTAATAATCTTTTAGTGGGTGCTGGTGGGTACAACTTAGCAAACAATATAAACAATGGTACTATAGCTAATAGATTTAAAAATGCTAAAGACTGGAAAGATTATGCAGCAGCTACAGGTGAAACAGCATTTGATGTTATTGGAGGAATACCAATGGTAGGAGCTGCAGTTACAGAAGCTCCTGTTCTGTTTAATGAAATGAAAAATGTTGTCAGAGGAATTGCACAACCAGGTGGAATTACAAGTCCTCTTGCTCATAAGTTATATGATTTATCTAAAACAATAAAAGCTGGTGAGTGGAAAGATCATTTAATGGGGGTAGCTAAAGGAATTAATGAAATGGGTGGATATCAACCTAAATCTTTTTCTGAAGTTTTTCCATTAACTAAAGCTCAAAAATTAAAAATTATGCAGCAACAAGATGAGGCTGCTGCACAAGGAGAAAATTTTGTAAAGAATTGGTTCTATGGAGAAGGTAATACATTAAGACCTGAGGTAGAAGAAAGAATTACAAATATTCATCCAAAATTAAAGGGATGGAGAAATAATAATTTAGATCTTGATTCTGAAGGAAATCCAATTGCTAATGTTCAAACTAGATTAACTTCTTCAAGAATAAATGAATTATTTGATAATTCAAATCTTAGTAATGAAGCTAAAGGATATATAACACGTAATAGAGGAAGTATAGGAGGAGTTAATATGGATGGTACTCCTGAATCTATAACATTAAGAAATCATGGTTTTTATTATAATGATCCACAAAGAATAAAAGATGTTAGTGCACATGAGTTAACTCACTCAGCTCAAAATTTAGGATTCAATCATCCTTCTAATGGACCAGATGATCCTGGAAGTTGGTTAGATGTTATTCAATCTAAAACACCAGATAACTTATATTTTGAAGCTAATCCTAAAACAGATCTTGGTAAGAAGTTTAAAGAAGCTATGGTGGAAGCTGTTCCTGGTAAATTTACATGGGAGGCTTCTCCAGGTGAACTTCATTCTGAAACAATGGTGGGTAGACAAAAATTTTATGAAGATTTAATTAAACACCGTAATTATACTCCTGAAAGAGCAATGAAGCTTTTACAAAATCCTAGGGAGTCTGATTTAGATATGATAATGGAGTATGGTAATTTAAATAGATTTTTTAAACCAGGAACATCTGACAAAGTTAAACGTGAACTTCTTAGATTACTACCTGCTACTATTCCTGCAGTGGCTGGAGCAGCTGCTTTAAAACAAAAGAAAAGAGGAGGAAGTGTTTTAGAAGATTATTATAATTCTAAATTACCTAAAGCAAATGGAGGTACGGAAGTTAAACAACCTAGTCCAATTAAACCTGGTACTCTTTCTACAGTTATAAAAGAAATGATGGCAGCTGAACAAGCTCCTGAACAACCTATTGTTGATGATCAGCCAGTTGCTCAACCTATTGGTCCTGAAAATCAATACATGGGACATAGTATAGTTGACTACTTAGCAACTAAAGGATACCCAGGAACTAAAACTTTTAGAAAACAATTAGCCAAACAATATAATGTGGAGAATTATGATTTTAGTGGAAGTAAAAATATAGAGTTGTTAAATAAGTTACGTCAGAATGATGACATGCTTGAAGAAAATAAATCTACAGTCACACCAGTTTCTGTAGATAAGATGATGCAAATGGAAAGAGAAGCTTCTATTCCTAAAAGTGTTTCTAACAAAACTTCTACTCCTAAAAGTCTTCCTAGGGAAAAAACAGTTAATGCTCAAGATTTAAATGCAAGACTTAATCTTGCAATGATGAATTTTAGAACATCACCTACTTCTAAACCTAACATTAGTTTTTTAAGAAATAAAATGACTTGGACACCTGCCCCTTCTGCACCAGTAGTTCAACAACCTGTTGTTAACAAACCTGTTGTTGAGGAACCTGTTGTTGAGGAACAAGTTACACCTGCTGTTAAAGCTGATCCATTTGGAGGGTATGCTAACCCAGCAGGGAAAGGAAAAGTATTAGCAAGTTTTAAACCTCCTTCTCCTTATATGGTAGAACAACCTTCAAAAACAGGAGCTCAATCTTTTAACCAAACTGCTTGGAATGCAAATCCTATAAATCCAAATACTTTTGTTTCAGCATTTAAAAATTATACCAATGAAAATACTGTTGAAGAAAGTGATCCTATAAAAAAGAAACAAAAACCAATTTCAAATGATATAGAAATGAGTGACGTTTTAGGAATGTTTACAGGTAATCCTTCTTTAGCAATAAAATTAGGTGACAAACTTGCTAATAATGAAACATTCCAA
>Ga0209084_1000037_pt1 | contig 128004 bp, 176 predicted proteins | sample C_130820_MF_Meta_FD_187309 | JGI IMG/M metagenome (GOLD analysis project Ga0209084, IMG submission 187309) | Freshwater microbial communities from Lake Croche, Canada to study carbon cycling - C_130820_MF_MetaG (SPAdes) (version 2) | ecosystem: Environmental > Aquatic > Freshwater > Lake... | reverse complement strand
GTGTAATTTTTTTAGTTCAGATTTGGCCTCTTCGATATTAAATTTACCAGCTGCAGCCTTTTTGTAATAGGGTAACTTAACTTTATAGTGCTGATATGTTAATAGAGAGTCCCCGCCTTTTGCTTTTGTAGTTTCAGCAATCTTAATTGCTCCAGCAAGTCGGTTACTTGCAAATTGTTCAAAGGTTTCAGGTTTCTTTGCTTCAAATATTGAAGTAGTATAGATTTTACTAACTTCTTTAGTTTGGTGATATAGTTCCCAGTTAAGTATAGACATCAAAGTTCCCTAGTATTTAGGGTTATTTATATTCTACTTTCAGTCTGGCTTTAAATTCTGGTGGAAATTGATCGCCGGCTGACTTCATAAGATCAGCAAAACACCCATCTAGTAAATAAGTAATGGCCCAATCATCTGGCGTACGAATCGACCGACCTACTCCCTGTAATACTGCAATTGAAGTTTTCCAGTTATACCAAGCTTGTGAATATTCAAGTTTAGCAGCAACATACTTATCACCAAGATGCGGATATGGAACCTTTAAGAAAATTTGAAATCTGCTCTGGTCATCTACCATATTTAAACCTTCTAAGATAGAAGGCCCCATTAATACAAGCCCTTTCTTTTTGCTCATTTTCTTTAGAGCTTGGTCCTTTTCTTCAGAACCTTTATAGAGTAAAATGCGTTTCTTAACGTCTTTAGGAAGCCCTGTCCAGATCTTAGTATTCAATTCATAGGAACCAGAATGAATGATCCCAGAGTCCTCAGAATGCTCTCGGACAATTCGGGTTACGGTATCAATTGCCCATTGCATATTATCACTTAGGAATCGGGTTGACATTTTTTTACCCGGATAGAAAATGATTGGCGACTTTTCCCAATTAAAATGGCTCTCTATTTTAAAGTACTTGGCTGACTTGATACCGTGATTTCGCATGAAGTCACTAGGATTACCCATAGTGGCAGTCATTAATAACTTAAACCCAAATTTAGTATAGAAGTGTTTCTTTAATAAGTAGTACTCGTCAATACAGTTAAAAACCAGGGCTTTTTCTCCAGGGTTCTTAATTAGTTTTTCAACCCCAACCTTTCCAACAATTTCGCAATAATCTTCAAGTTTACAGTGCACGTCTTTACACCAGTCAGCTAGGTTAAAAACTGCAAGCCATTCAAGCGGAACACTGCCTTCAGTAAATTCAGTTGAGGCATTTTCTCTAAGAGGGCTTGTGGCTTTCATAACTTCACCAAGTACTTTAGTAACTTCTCTTAATAGTTTAAGTAAATTCGCTTGATCATCATCTGCATAAATGCGGTCTATTATTTTCTCAAGTCTTTCAAGATTTATTTTTGGTACAGTTTGGCCAATATCGCCAAGTCCTTCCAATAATTTTTCAGCCTTCTTTACAATCTCCTTTGATACAATTGGACTAAAGTGGCTCTGTACAATATCTAATAATTTATGAGCTTCATCGCAAACTACAAAATCTCTTTGTGGAAATGGAGAGCCTTTACCCTTTCCTTGCTGTTTATCCTCAACATAATTTCTTTGAATTAAGGCATACGGATAAGTAAGTAGGGCAACTTGAGATTTAATTGATTTTTTACGTGATGTTAAATACCCACATTGTTTAAAACACGGTAATGATTCAGCAGCTTCATATGAAGTTCCTTTACTTTTACATTCACCTATTGAAAATTTTTCGTCATTAACAACACATCTATAATTATCAACGCCTTTAATATTACCCCAATTCCATAACTGTAGTTTACGAAAGTCCTTTACGTATTGTTCATGTAGCGAAAGATCAGATGCAAGAATATAACCACGGTTGCCCTTAAATGCAAGAAAGTCTGCAAAGACCATTGCAATTACTGATTTACCTGAACCAGTTGGGGCATCTAATAAGTAGATACCATTAGGATCATCGTTATACGCAGAGATTATATCAAGTATTGCCTCTTTCTGTTGAGGCCGAAACTCCAGTCCTGGGTGTTTTCCTTTTACAAATTGTTCAAATTCCTCTTGGAGTTTATTCATAGTTAGTTATGCCAATATTTTTGGTCTTTATAAAAATGCGATTCATTATTACGGTTCAGCCAATTTTTAATAACTAGCCAAATCATATTAAGATATCCATATTTTTTAAATCGGCGATTGTCCTGTGTAATTAGTTTAGGTATAAGCTTAAATTTATTAGGCTTTATTTTTCTACTTAATAACCAGTCTTCACTTTGATGGGCAAGCTCGTCAAATCCGCCAAGGTCATTAAAAATAAATTTGCGTATCAACATAAATCCGCCTATTGCAAATGGTTTAGTTTTAGAAAGATACCAAGTAGTTAGTCCGTTTATCCAAAATATAAAAGTTGCTCGTAAATCAAATTCTCCTTTATATTTAGGGGTTGTTCCAAGTACTGCATAATTACCAGCAAGGAGGGTATTAACCGATTCAATAATAACTCTGTTATGTGTAAATGTAATATCAGCATCTAAAAATAGCAATAATGGAGTAGTTGCTATTTGAGCACCGGCGTTTCGGCCAATTGCAGGCAAACCTCCTTTAATTATTTCAACATTTAGATTAAATTTTAGAGCTATTGAATTAATTATATTAACAGTTTGATCAGTTGAGCCAGCATCTGCTATAATTATTTTAACACCAGCACATTCTTTTTGTCTTAATATAGCTCTAAGAGTTCTACCAATATAGGCCTCTTCATTATAGCATGGAATTATAATAGTTAAATCATTAATCATTATCTAAATAAGGTTAGCCAGTTAGTGTTTTTAGTTGACTCATATATAACATATGAAGTATTTTCAATCCAGTCGCCAGTGTTTAAGTAGCGAACTCCGTCTATTTCTTTATCTGATGGAGTATGAATGTGACCGCATACAACAGTATGGCAATTTCTCTTTTTTGCTTGACGAACCATTTCATTTTCAAAATCAACCATAAATGAAACAGCTGCCTTTACATTATCCTTTAAGTATTTTGACAAACTTGTTTTTTTACCAAATCTTTTTATAAATCGGTCTAGTTCAATTGCCAAGTCATAGCCAATTGAACCTAACATTCCCAACCAGTGCATCTTAACGATTCCATCGTATTTGTCTCCATGACAAAACCATATTCCATCTTCGGTCCATTCATCAACTACTATAATATTACCAATATCAACTGGTAAATATTTTCTTAGGAACTCATCATGATTGCCAGCTATCCAAATAACTTCCATTCTCTTTGAAATCTTTAGAAATTTTCTTATTAAGTTAGTATGGTCTTGAGAAAACTTTTTATATTTAGTAAAGAGCCATCCATCAATAATATCGCCAACTAAAATCAGTCGATCAAATGTTTCTGTTTTTAATAACATTGTAATTGCTTCAGTATTGCAACCTTTAGATCCAATGTGTATATCTGATATTACTAAAGTTCTCATAATCTATAATTTATTTTTCTTCAATTTCATAGCCATTTTCGTCATACCAAAATTCACAACATGGATATTCTCGGCCCTCATCATCTAATCGGCACCATTCAGTTTTTTCTTCATTAAGCCAGTGCCAATCTTTGTTTTCAATGCCTTCCGGTAATTCAGGATTTTCGAGAGGAGGGTGATAAGCGTTTGGGTCAGTATGGTAGCTATTACAAGAACAACCGCGAGGAACGCAATCATCACAGTGAAAAGGATTCTCTGTAGAATCCGTTGAAGGCGCATATAGCCAGGTTGCTTTTTTACCACAGTTACAAGTTTCATAATTTACCATAAGTCCCAATCAGTTAAGTCAAGTACGTCTCCAGTAGTTTGGTCTTTTACTTCAACTACTGTACCAATTCCAGTTGGAGTAAACATAAAAGTCCATCTTTCACCGGCAGTTGGCATGAATGGGTCCTTCTTTTTCTGTTTCTTTTTCCACTTCTCGAATTTTTTAATTTCGGAATCAACTAGTTCAAATTTATACATCAATCAAGTTTTAAATTAAATGTTTTTCGGTATTCTTTAAAAACCTTTTTAAATTTCTTTGAGGCGGCAATTGAACCTCTAGCCCGGTCCATTGGCTCAATCAAGCCAGTTGAAAGATATGCATGGATTTCGTCAACCATAACCTGCTTAACATAACCCATTTGAGATAAGTATGCTTCTAATTGTTCGTATACACTCGTCTTTAAAGATAAAACCATTTCTACCATTTCGGCTTTATACTTTTTATTTGTATAGAATAGTGCATGGGAAAGTTCATGATCCATTACTTGTGATTTTATATCGTCTACTCCCAATATATAAAATTTTCCACGAGGTTGGTGCTTACGAATTGTTGTATATATTGTATGTATAAGAGTATCATATGGAGTGGTCAAAGCTTTATTAGAAGTTAAACCATTAAGACAGGCTTCAAGAGAATCGCTTGGAATATTGTATCCGCTCCAATCTTTAGTATATCCAAAATACTTAGTACCTCTTTCTTTACGATACTTATTCATGTATTCAAAAATACAAAAGGTCTTTTTTCTAAATTCAGAATACGCGGACTCATAATATTCTTGAGCTCTAACAAATAACATTGCTCTAGCATAATCATCAGCTGCTTCTACGACATAGATTTTTGGAGAAACTTCGTATACGGTATAGGTGATGAGGTTATCTTCGTTATATTCTAATAATTTCATAATTATATTATACCAATTAAATACAGTTAGAAGCCAGAGCCGGACTCGAACCGGATACCGTACTAGACGGATTAGACAACCTTACCTCTTTCGAGTTGGGGACTTGGGTACCATCCCGCATTACGCCCATCTGGCTATATTAAAAACAAACCCAACTCAGAAGGGTATTTGTTACAATATCACAATCGGTGCCTATACTCTGGTAATTACTCCGTCTGTATCCAACAGCTTTATGTTGGCTTATAATTGGCTATTTTAAAGTAACTCACGACTTTATTTGTTGAGTTTATTTTTGTAGCCGGGACCCGATTCGAACGGGTAACTGCATTTACGCGGGAGCATTTTAAGCACCTGTGTCTATCCATCGGCAAGTTTTCACTTGCTCGTTTCCACCACCCGGCTAGAAACTGTTGTTTACTATTTCTAGTAGTACCCTCTAAGAGACTCGAACTCTTACACCTTACGGCCAATGATCCTAAGTCATTGATGTCTACCAATTCCAACAAGAGGGCAATCTTATAATTATTATACCAAATTAAACGGTATGCGGTATCTGAACTCGTACACAATTTTGAGGTTCGCCTTCATTCATAAAGAAATTATTAAAGTAACCCATCATATTAGCTGAACCAATTGGATTGGCTGAGTGCACGTAAACTGCTGGAAATTTAATTGGTACATTACGTTTATCTTGACGACTCATATCAAGCCGTTTTGGATTTTCGTCATAAAACTTATTAACTAACCATTTAGTACAGTCCATTCCAGTTTTTTCTGTAATATTATTATAGTCTAATTTATAATTAGGACTCACATTTGTAAAATACTCCGACATAGCTGAGTCGCCTAAGTCGTGATCTAACGAGATCATATGAATATTCCTTAGCCCAATTTCATTGACTGCATCCTTGAACTCCTGATAACTTCTAACAACAATCCAATCCTGTTCAATTGGTGTTCTAACATCGTCTAGGTAAATTCTAATTAATTTATTTTCTTCCATTTTATTTCCAAAATAATTGTATTAATAATATTGCAACGGCTAATGCCAAGCACACTAATGTCTTTGCGGTAATAGGCTCATTAAATATAACATAGCTTAGGTAAGTAAATGAGATTGCTCCTATGCTGAACCCAATTAATCGAGATGGCCACATTTGACCATCAAATGCTATTATCATATTTTTTACTGAATACATAAATGTCATTGATATCGGAATACCCATTAACACTATTGCCCAATAATGGTTTTTAAACCACTCATATCGCATTTGTCCTTGTAGCTGAAAGAATGTTAGCACTTGAGCTATAAGCCCAAATAGCATTCCTATTATTAGTGTCTTGAGGTTTATCATTAGGGCTTAGTGTGAGTCTCCGATATCGTGTTTTTCTCCGTAAATCAAGTAGTCAGGATTAATTACCTTTGCAACTTTGTTTCTTTCTCCAGTATGGTACTTAATTACAATTCCTTCTTCTGGAACTTTAGTACCTGCAATAAAATTATTGAATACAAATTTGTCTTGGGTTTCTTGAGACCAGTTTCCAAAATGTAAGATTTCAACATAAGGCAATTGCAAAATATCTTTAATCATCAATTTAGAATTGATAGGACTTAAGTATTCTCCAGCCTCTTTGACATCAAACCCAACAAACTCAATGTCAGTTAATCCGTATTCATAATTTTTTTGAATTCCAGCTCCATAAATTTCTCCATAGATTGTAATGCCGTCTCCGATTTCTGGTTCCATTGCAACACTCTTAACGTATTCCCATAATCTCTGTTTGATTTCATATTTGTCTGCAATTTGGTACCAAACATTCGTATCGTAGAAACCTTGAGAATCAGAACCCTTTTCAACATTATGAGAACCAACTACAAATTCATAACCTATCCATTTGTCAGCCAAACCAAAGAATTTCTTAGCCTTGTCCCAAAATGTTAATTTAGTCTTCTTAACAATTCCATAACGAGCATTTGTTCCGTGGATTTTACGAGTAATTTCTACCGCATCATCTTCAGTAAACATCCCAGCTACATTCTTCAAGTTAGGAAACTTGTAGTAAACATGAAAATTAGGGTTATCTTGATAGCGAATCTTTTTACCACCGCCTAATGATATTGTTTTAACTGGCGGTTCATACTTGAAAATACCTAAGAACATCATCATGTCTTCTCCTTCGTTCCATTTGGTATTGGCTAATTTAGTGCCATCTTTACAATGTTCAAACGGAATAATTAAACATTCTGAATATACTCCACGTAATTTTACAGTACGAACACGTCCACCTTTACGTAAATAATTTGTCACGTTCATTACATCTGATAATTCTTGTGGAATGACTGCATCAGTTGTAGCAACTACAATTAAATCGTCAGCTGCATATTCTCCTTTTTTAGTAATACAATTCCATCCTCCAACAATTGCTAATTCAATGTTGTCTGCACCTTCAATAGGCCTAATTTCGTTAATTTTTGCTACATAGCAAACTGAGTCTTTATTTTCCATTGTTATATTTTTTTATTAATAATTCAAATCGATTATTGTTCTACTTAACTTCTGTAAAGCGGTTTCATAATAGAATTGATTAAATCCATCTTTATTTCTTGGGGACGGTAATACGTGTACAAAATGATTTCGTTGTCCATAAAGCATGTCAGAATCATCGTCAATAATAATATAATTCTCTACTCCTGAAGTATCTATGCATTTCTGTTGTTCTTCTTCTGACCAATTAATGTGTTGGAATTTTAAATCATTTTCTAGATAATATTTAATTTCCATTCCTCTTGGAATATTAATACCATTGGTTCTCAATGATGGAGTAATTCCTATTATTTCGCCATGCATTTCTTCAAACTCCCACACCTTCCTCATAAATTCAATACCACTCATTCTCCATGTTGAACTGATAATAATTTTTGCTCCAGTTTCATCAATGAGCTTATTTAATAAATCCTTGCTACGTACGCAAAAACGTTGGTAATGATCTTTGCGACCGTCTTCCCAAGTCCACCCCTGATATTGACATTCTCCATTTTTGTATGCATTTTCACAATTAAGAACACCATCTATATCTAAAAATATTATTTTCATAAGTTATGACTCTTGTCTAAATAGCTCGTTTAAGTACTGGTACATTTTATAATACTCATGGCCTGAATATTCTATCATATCATGTCTAAGTTCCAATGATTGAGTAAAGCCACGATTTTCTTTCTTATACATTTCAAACATACGACTGCCTGACATTTTTGAATATTGCACATTGGCAATACGATCGCATAACTTTACAAATACTGCATAAGGAGTTGACCTGATTACTCTATAATAATTATGATTTGCTCGGTCTTCTCGGGTTTTACCCTTTTCATTTGAGCATGCATAGATAATGTCAGCAGCCATTTTGCCAAGTTCTTGCTTAACATCATTGTAGGAAACGCGAGTATCCTCAATCAAGTCATGGCCCCATGCTCCAAGAATTACACTAGGAAAATCTTGCTTATAGGTAATTAAGTGTTGGAATTTATTTGCAACCTCTACGACCATTCTTAAATGGAATTCGTAAGGTAAGTACGCATCGTACATATGATTAGTATCCCTGTGTTGAGAGATGATCCAATCAATTTTTGGATTATCTTGAGCTTTCATAATTAATTCTTTATATTAATATACCCAAAGGTACATAATATTGAACTAATTATTTAAAATTAAAGACTGTTTTATAATGGGCTTTGACCTTTACAAAAATATCGTCAGCTTCCTTTTTGCTTTCGTAAACTCGGATAAAAGAGTCCATTGCTTCAGCTAATGAAACTGTAAAATAGGTGCAAGTAGCAAAGGATCCTTCAAGAATTCGGTCCTCTAATACTTCGTGTATGCAGTGTTCTGGTTTATTGGTTGAGGTAAAAATAATTCCAAAGACTGTGTCTCTGTCAATTTTATGGATTAGGAAATAATGAGGAACTCCAACTATTGCTAAATAGAGAAGATCGTATTTTCGGATTACTTTTACTTTTGATTTTTTACTAGCTCCAGTAAAATTTACAACTTTACCGTCTGCCTGTAATTGATTTTCCAATTGATGAGATAGAGACTGTAATTTTGGTGCAAGTTCTTTTGCACTCCAGTTTGGTTTTGTATTAATATCCTTGAGTAAGGCGTCTACTTGTTGAATCATTCGTTAATTTATAATATTATTTTGCACCATCCTCATGATGGTCGTTTGGTAATTCAAGGCACCTGATTGGGCGGTCCCTCATTATTTGTAAAATTTCTTGTAAAGAATATGGCTCCAATAAATTACCATCCATTCCAACATCCATTGCTTTACCTTCATGTAACTTTAGGTCTGGCGGTAAATGCACGTGCCCATGCAATTGAATAACTCCGCGGTTCATATCGTGCCAACTTGCAATTGGGTAATGGCATAGTACAAAAGTTTTACGAATGGTTTCTTTAGCTTCTGGATTTAAAATATTAAGTTCAAGCCTAAGATAATTATTAACTGACTTAAATAGTTTTTGAATACCGCCCTTGTCATTCTCGATGTGATGGTCGTGATTTCCAAGTAGTAGATGAATGTTCTTACAGGTAATCTTTTGCCTAAACCCTTCAATATTCTCGTATCCCCCAAATGACCAATCACCTAGATGAAATAGAATATCGTCTTCCCTAACTGAATTATTAATATTATTAATAATAACCTCATTCATTTGTTCAAGCTCGTCAAAATCACGAGTCTTACTGCCCTCTACCCAATTAGACGTACCTCTACAAATATTAGAGTGCATGTAATGAGTGTCTGAAGTAAACCAAACACGCTGATGAGGTTCAATTGTTAATTTCATCATGAGTTAAGATCCTCCAAATTATTTACGGCAAGTTCCATTAGGCGGTCAACCGTTTGGTCAATTGACCGATCTTCCATATGACTTAAAATTGCCAAATGAATTCGTTTTTCTAATTTAATAAGCTTTGTAATCTTCCACCATGGACAAGCCATTAATTCTAAACTAATTTTTTCAATTATATGGGAGCGAGATTGATAATATTCAGTTGCATCCATTAATTCAAGCATTATTTTAGAACGTAATTCCAATCTTGCCTCTAGTATCTCTATTTTTTCTTCTGGTGTCATATTAAATTCCGTTTTGTATACAGTACCTTAAATATAGAGCTTGTTGCCGAATTCCAAATTCTCTGGTTAATAAATTGGCTGGAGCTCCTTCATTTATAACTAGTGAAACATATCCGGCCATCCGCTGTGAATCAAATTCACGTAATCGACCTTTGATCATACCAGTTTCCTGATCAGCAATTGCCCTTAATGCATTAGTTAATTCCTCAGAGGTCTCGCACAAATTAACCATTTCAAATTTATCTAAGTGTGTCATATTATTTAATTTTTAAACTTGAGTCCTTTGCTTCCCAGTCTTCAAAAGACCCCCAAGTTAAGTCATCTCCTCCAATATTGCCATAGGCAATATTAACTTTACCGGTGTCGTCCTTTGAAACTGCAACCATTACGCAACCTTCACAAAGTACCGAAATATAATGACCAGCCGGAAGTTGATTAGCTATTTTAGGAACATCGATTTCTGGTTCAAAATCTTCTCCCCATAATTCGTGAGCGCATTTATTACAAAAGTCTGCCATTTTATTTAATTTTTTTATTTATAGTTTGAGTGTACAATTTCTAGTGCATATGAATTTATTAAAGGTCTTCCGGTATTATAACAACCCAATGCAAGTTCCCAACTACCGTATCGTTTTTTCAAATGTGCAAGCAGTTTCATTGAGGTCTCAACATTAAATTTCAGATCCGTCAATAATCTTTTTGCGGTAATCTTTTTGCCTGACGGCCAAATAAAGTTTGCAGTAGGCACCTGTACCTGCATTGCTCCGTATGCAGCAGCCGACGAGGTTAGTGCTGGATTATATGACCAATCAAATGCTCCATTGTATCCAGTTTCTTTATGAGCTACTCCATATGCAATATGAAATGGAATCTTGTACTTATCTGAATATTCCTTAAGGTGATCATACATTTGAACACAGGGTGGAGCACTTTCAATTGTGCGTGCTCCATCCGGTAGTCCAACAGTGGTTTCATTAATCTCATAAGTCCATATTGCTCCAAATAAGATTAAGCTGCTCAAGATTAATATGGTTTTTAATGAGGTCATTATTTAGTAGTTACTGGAACTGCTTGTTTATAAATACGATTTGCATAGAGATTAAAAATAACACTCCCTACTGAATCTTGATAAATTGAATAGATTCCAGTCTTTCGGTCAATTACCAATAATTCATTACGTTCATTAATTGCAACTGATGTTGTGGTTAGTGGCTTAATACTATCCCATTGAGATTTTCCAACCTTGTTTGTCATTACCCAATAGTAATAGCCAATAAAGAAACCTGCTAACATTGCAATGGCAACAATAATTAGGTTACCAAGTTTTTTGCCAAACACTCCCAGCTTCTGTAGAAATGCATCAATTAATTCTTTTTTGTTCATAGCTTTATTTTTTATGATTTTAAATAATATACCACTTTAATTTATAATTTTACTTCAAATCGGTCTCGCATTTCTTGCACCTTTTCCTCAGGTACTCCATGTTGATTAACTCCACCATGACGGTTCTCAACAATTAGGGAGACTATTGTATACCCAAATTCTTTGGCTAAGTCTACATAGGCTTGCATTTCCCATTCACGAGTAAATGTATTTGATACAATTATTTCTGGATAATACTGACCGTTGGTTTGAATATTTTCTTCCATTGCAGTTTGTACACCAAGCCTACACCATTCATGGGCTTCTTTTAATTTAGCTCCATCAAACTTATAACCTCCATCTGGCGTATCAAAGAATTTATCAGCTTCAAAAATTACACCACTATTCCATACAAAATTTGCGAACGAGCTTTTGCCTGCTCCAGGAACTCCACGTAGGAGTACTAATACTTTACCATGCATATATTATTATTTAGATTTTTTAGATTTTACAATCTCATCAATGATTCCGTATTTTACAGCCTCTTCTGCGCTTAACCAAAAGTCTCTGGTTGCATCCTTCTTTACCTGATCAGGTTTTTTACCACAGTATTTACCTAATAATACAAATAGTTCATGATTAACTTTTTGCCATTCAGCCCAGTCAACTTCAGCGTCCTGGATATTTCCGCTAAATCCACCAGAAGATTGGTGTAACATTGTGGTTGAATGCTTTAGGGAACTACGCTTACCCTTTGTGCCAGCACCTAAGAGAATAGATCCCATTGATGCAGCCATTCCAGTATTTACAGTTCGGATATCAGCTTTAATATAATCCATTACGTCCACCATTGAAAGTCCAGACTTAACTGATCCGCCTGGAGAATCAATATGCATTGTAATATCAGTACCATCAACTGAATCTAGGAACATTAACTGAGCCTGCACAATAGTTGACATATAATCATTTACTGGACCAGCAACCCAAAGAATTCTATCGCGCATGAGCCTCGAAAAAATATCCATTTGAGTAACACGTAACTCGCGTTCTTCTAAGATATAAGGAGTCATGGATGACTCAACTTGTTTACCGTAATAATCTAATTTCAATGAGGACACCCCGTGCTCGCTCATTGCATACTTTTGGAATTCATTCATCATGGTATTAATATACCAAGAATTACAGACCGTAGGTTGATCGGATTGCGTTAAAATTAGTATCCACATTTGCAGCAGATAGAGCTGTGTTGTATATTCTCATTTGGTAGAATACTGGATAGTTTGCAGAATTTGAATTGTTAAGTCTGTCTGTATTTCCAGTACCTGTATTAGTATGTCTTGAGCCAAAATAGAAATTACCAGTTGCATATCCACCAGTTGGATTATTTAAGGTTACAGTTGAACCCAGCTGAGATCCATTTAAGTATAAACTTTTACTTGTACCGTTAACTACAAAGACCCAGTGTCTTATTGAATTACTTGCAGTTATGGTCGCTGCCGTTGTATTACTACTTGGCGAACCCCAAGTTATATTTGTTGAATTAAGTTGATACGCAAAGTATCCTCTACTGAAACTGTATGCCTCGTTACCCCAAATTGTTGCCCAATACGAGGTTGAGTTAAACGATGCAACTATTTCAACCGTAAACGTATTACTGCTAATGTTATATGGAACACTAATAAAATCTACCCCAGTATAGTCCGCATTATTTAATAGTATACCTCCACCATTATTAGATACATAAGATGGCGAACCTTGTAATGTTGCATTATAACCGTTTCCACTTGCATCTGTCCATGTTGTTCCAGATGAAGGTGCGGTTTGTAAATTGAATACTAGTCCACTTGTCACTAATCCACCTGAAGCTGTGGTAGTGGTGGTCGTAGTCGGAGCAGCCGTCGTCGTTGTTGTAGTTGCTGGCAAAGTCCAGTTTGTATAGTAATTGTTTGCAGCTAACCATACATTAGCATCGGTTGCAGTTGCTAAATCAGCAGCTCCACCGAATGTCCGTTTAACATAATTGGCTAATGAAAGAAATTCAGAATCGCTTAAGGAATTGGTTCTCCAAAATTGAACATTTCCTACTGATCCAATTGGAGTTGATTGATTTTCTAGAGCAACTGGTGCACCAATCACATAGCCAGTTGATTCGTCTGGCCCCATCCACCAAGTTAATCCGCCTGGATTAGCTGAATAGTTTTGAGCAGAGGTTCCTATTGCAATATCTCCAAGATTGGTTACCCCTGAAATTGCAGTATGTGATGGATTTCTAGAAAATGGTTTTGTACTAGCCATTATAGTATTTTATTTTTAAAAATTGTTTGTTGTTGAATTATAGAAAACTAATCCAGTAACATTAGTTGTTTTAGAGATAGTTGGAGTTGAGTAATTAAATGTTAATACATCCCCACCACCACGTTCACCAAATTGAATTCTAACTGGATAATAAGTGCCAGCGGTTAATGTAATTGATCCCGATTTTTCAGTTGTTCCATGCAATCCACCATTGTTAACCGTTGCATTGGCTGTCGTAAAACCAGTTTGAGCATTTGCACCGATCCACATATACGATGCATCATCGCTTGATGTGTAAAATGTATAAGTTTCAGAAGTTGTTGGTTTAAAATAACCTAGCCATTGACAACTAAAATCGGATCCATCATCCGTCGCTGGTTCAAAGATAGAGGTTGTTTGGACTTCAGTTATTGGATTTGCACCAAATGCTTGTGGAGTTGCAGTTGCAAAGAAGCTAACGTTATCTGCAAAATATCCATTGTATGTTGTTTTATATAAACCTGCAATATATGGTTGAACCCATGAAGTCCAATAGCCATTATCGGTTAACCAAGTAAGAGCGGCTGATGCACTAGCCAAGTTAGGAGATCCGCCTAAATCTCTTTTAATATAATTAGCCAGTTCCAAAAATGATTGATCAGTTTTAGCCGTGCTTCTAGCAAATCGAACTGTTCCAATTGCACCAATTTGAGTTGGCTGATTTCCAGCAGGTACCGGTCTGCAAATTAGATAACCAGTTATATCTTCAGGTCCTAGCCACCAAGTTAACCCACCCGGATTAGCACCATAGTGCTGATCAGTTGTTCCTATTGATAAATTAACTAAATTTGTTGTTCCAGCAATAGTAGACTGACTTGGATTATATGCAAATGGGGTAGTACTCATCCTGTTTTAATTACTTTATTCTATTTATCTCACATAAAAAAACCGGTCCAAGTGAACCGGTTTAATATATAAAGGTTAACTTAATTATAACTGGTCATCGTGTCCAGCAAAGAAGTGCAGAATTGAACGGATATTACGCTGTTCATTATTTAGGGTCTCTACCTGAATTTTCATTTCCTGAATCTCTCTTTGCATTAAGTCATAGTCTTCTCGAATTGCCAATAACTCGGAATTAAATTGAGCTCTTTCTTCAAATTCAGCTCCACGAGTTTCAGCATTTGAGTAAACTTTTTTACCGTTTGCATCTACTTCTGAATTAATTTCAAGTCTAATCTTTGATTCAATACTTGAAGCACTTGCTGCAATTATAGTAGATGATGCCATCTTTTTTAGGATAGAATACTGCAAGCTTTCAATTTCCTTTGGCAGTTGCATTAACCGCTCTGCTGTGTTTAATAATGTTGTATGTGTCATTTTTTTATTTTAGGGTTATTATACCAAAAAACCTTGAATTTTTTAGGTTCAAGGTTTTCTTAAATAATTTGACTTGAGGTAGTCACGGCCGTCTCTAATCCTCTCAAGTCTATTTCATATCATGGCACAATACGGCTCGACCCTAATATGATTTGCGGACTGGACGGGACTCGAACCCGTGACCTCCGCCGTGACAGGGCGGCATTCTAACCAGCTGAACTACCAGTCCGTTTCTCTTCAGTTCACTCCTGCCCCTTAGAGCATACCGTGACGGGGTGTTTAATCCATACAAATCTACCTGAAGAGCAATTTGGTTTGCGCTCAACTTGCATGGATCCGGGTTGCGGGTGAGGGATTCGAACCACCGACCTCGAGCTTATGAGGCTCGCGAGCTACCACTGCTCTAACCCGCTATGTTTATATTATTAATATACCTAAAAAACCTTGAATTTTTTAGGTTCAAGGTTTTCTTAGGTTATTATGTTAACCTTTTTAAAAAAGGTTTTAATTAGTCTTTAGATCCATAAAAATAGGTAAGAGCTGCTGTATTACTAGGATCGTTATTTCTTGCTGAAATTTTGATACCTGCATAGTCTGCTGCAAATACTGGCAAATAGGTTATATCTCCAGGAATTAGTCTAACAAAATAAGATTGGCTTGTACTTTTATTATCAATAACTAAGTCAATTGGTTTTGTATTAGCCGAAGCTGCATTTGCATAAAAATACAGAACACCAGAGTTTCCAATTGATTCATTAGTTTCAAATAAGGTTTCTAAAGAACCTGCAGCCAACGTATTGGTTTGAAATGATGCATAGGTACCAGTTAAGGTTTCAGTTGCAATTTTAGTAAATGACATTGGCGTTGGAAATAAAGCAGCCGATTCAAATATGAGTGTGGTTTTAAGAGTTGACATTTAGTTTTAATATTTTTTAATTAAACAGTTTTTACTGGAGTAACTGGTGCTACATAGGCATTAGTTGCCTCAAATTTAATTCCATAAGCTTCACAAGCTACCTCATCCGCTACAATCTTACCGTCTCCAGTTTTAAGAGTAACATCAATAATTGTGTCTGCTAATTTAAGGTCAGCTTTAATTTTAGCTTTAAGTTCAGCACCAGTAAATTTAGTATCTTTGCCGGCATTGATATTGTATGAAGATTTATCAGCCATCTGCTTTACTAATTTTGCAGCAGGAACAATTCCTTCTTTTCCAGGATCGCTAGTTGCAATATTGATTTGATCGAATATTGTTGCGGTTATTATGTAATTCATAGTGTTATATTTTTTCTTTTTTAATTTCTAAGTATTAGTCAATATAGTTCCAATCATTAATAACATAGGTTGGATTAAAATCATCTGCTCCAATATATTGTTTGTAATTAATTAATGAGCCTAGGTTAAATATGTTCCACTCAAGAGAACCTGAGTCTGGTCTAAATGCAAACATATTAATATTATTATAGTCATCGTCCCAACTCCAATATTTACAATCAGTATTTATTGTATAGGTTGAGGTTAATGAATGATCCCAACCTTTAATTACCCATTTATCGAAGTTATCTGAATCTTGATATAGGAACCAAAAACCTTGAGGAGTAAGGTACCAGTTCCAGTCCCCAATATTAACCGCTGATTCGTCTAAAATAATAACCTCAGCACTAACAACTCCATTTACCAACATTCTTGCTGCCCATTTATTATCATCTCTCCAATAGCTTGGTGAAATTAATATCATATAGTTAGGTTCAAGTCCATCAGTTGCAGTAATATTTGCATAACCTCTTTGTGAATAGAATTTAGGAAGTTGAACAAATTTACCAGTAACTGTATTAAAATACCAGCACTTTTGGGTTCCGACTAGATTCCAAGTACGAATGAAGATTGAATTTAGTTGAGTTCTCCAATTTGTTTCGTAGGCATTATCAATGGTAAGAGTATCTAGGACAGTTGTGCCTGAGATTACTTTATAAATTGTTTTATCTAATGCCTGATTGCTGTATTGGAATAGTCGATAGTCTCCAGTTGTATAAAAATCCCATGAATTTCCAGGAGTATATGTAGTCATGTCCTGTACTAATACATATTGAGTTGAACCAGTGGTTGTAAAATTAACTGCATACAGAGGTCCACCTTCATAATCTGCGTATTGAGTAAGCATTTGAATGCTCGTATCATTAATTTCCAGATTTAAGTTAACCCAATAGTCTATGCCTGGGTCAGAGTGTATTACCTGTTTATTTGCAGTAGTTGCATTTCCAATTACATAATGAATATCTAAATAATCTATAAGAACTGGAGTAATTAAATCATAATTATTATCATCTTCATTATAAAATAATATGGCGATTGATTCAGCTTTAGCACCTTCGGTATAGGTTGGATAATAATTATTATATTCAATATTTACGTCAGGAAAATTAGAACCCTTTTCATGAGTCCAGTCAAGACCTTCTCCAATTAGAACACCAGTTGACTGATTATAGTTAAACATTAAATAATCAACCGCTGTGTCACTATAATTATACAAGTAACCTTGCAAATGTCCAGTACCATAGAAATCCCATGACATACTGTTATATGTATTTGGAGTTAAATTAACCGATTTTAATAAGCTTCCACTTGTATCAAAGATTTTAAGGCCAGTATAGTATCCGTTATCATCATCATACAGAGTTACAATAAAATAGTTAGCAAATGTATATGTTGAAGCATCTGCATAAATATACGTATCTGTATTAATATCAGTAATTAGGCTCTTTTGATCGTCTTTAATTAAATAGATTGCCTCTTGATTACTAATACCGTTATGATTGTAAATATAGGCAGCAACGGTTCCATTTGCTGAGCAATTATCCCAGTTAGTTTCAATATCGATACCGCTTGCTCCAACAAAATCATGATGATAAACTTCATTACCGTTATAATAAGACAGTCTCCAACCGGTTGCAGTTACGTATGTCCATAGAATTCCTTTACCTTCTAATGACCACCAATTATCATAATCAACGGTAAGACCGTGTCCAAATAGCGGAGCTCCAGTTTTATCAGTTAAGAATAATTGATCATCTAATACGCCTGTTGCATTAAGTCTAAAAACAATTCCTGCATTTTGTACGCCACTTTCGTAACCGTCCATATTGTAATCTGCTTTAGCAAAGCCAGTATCGTATAACTTAGAAGCAACTCCACTGTTTGCATCAACTACAAAATACTTCCAAGTAGTACCAGGAGTATTATCTAAATGATATACTAGCGTAAATTGACCAAGATCTTCTCCGCGGCTTCCAACAAAATATTCTAAGTTAGCAGTACCATAAGTTGTTTTAGCATATAATTTACCTTGAGTTGCAGTAACTGGAATAAAGCCGGAATCGCCAGTAAATACAGTTACCACTGGAGTTTCTGCATCATCTCCGTAAATATTAACTGCAATCTCAGGACCATTAGTCACTGATGCTTTTACATATAGGAAGGTTCCTTTTGCACCTAAGTCTCCAGTAACTAAATAGGCAGGAGTTAAGTGATTAACTGCAATCTTTCCAAAATTACTGTCAGCAATCTCTGCATTATTATTTACATTAGTAAGTGCAGTCGGAGTCGGAAATAGGGTAGTTGACTCAACTTTTAGCGTGGTTTTTAATATTGACATTGTTCGATATTTCTTTTTTTGGTGTAATTACTTTACGATACCTGCTAATTTTTGATTAGCTTGATCAATCTTAGCTGTTTTAGTTGCAAATACTGATTTGAATTTCTCAACAGCTGACCTGATTTTATCAGAGAATCTAGCAACTATTGCTTTTACTTTATCAGACAATTTAGATTCGTCAACCTTTTGAATATCGTAAGAGTGTTTTACGCTAGTTACTGCAGTATTTACTCTAACACATTCGTTAATAATTGCTTGAGCAGCTTCATCAACTTGGGTAAGAGCTTGTTCAACTGCTTTACCATAAGAAACTGCACTACCTTCTCCACCGTATCTGGTAATCTTAATTACGTATTTCTCAGTTAAGGCTAATTTATCATTTAGGACTTTCATTGCATCAAACACTGGTTTAACACTAGCATCAAAGTCTTTTAATTCGCCTTCAATTGACTTGGTTTCAGCAGTTAGTTCCTTAAGTCTTTCTTTAATTTCATGGATTCTATCCAATTTTGAAATGAGAGCTGTGTCTGTAAGTTTTGCTTCATTTACAAATTGTGTGAATTTTAACATTTGCATGGTTGTTTTAATTATTTTAGGTTATTTATATTGAGCAGTTTTAATAAGTATTACCATCTGCCATTATCATAATGGTCAACTTCATTATCTAATTCTCTAGTAACTCGCTCGTCAAAGTCTCCAGTTAAATCGTGATATATTAAATTCCTATAGCTAGAGGCATCAATTTGTTTAGATAAAATATCCTGTATTTGAGATAATTCAGGTTCAGTTACCTCTTCCATTGGGTACTTATTTAAAGCATTCCATATAATATCGGGTATTATAGATGTCTTAGGCTTATCAGTTATTCCAAGCTCTCTTAGCCTATCCATATTTTTAACAGTTAAACCTAATTGGTCTAATATTAGTTGATTAATTTCTGGATCTGTTAATTTTTCACAAAATGGAATATTATCTAACCACCATTCGTCTACATAAGTTGAAGCTGATAATCCAACTGACGAATCAGCTGGTTCATGGTCAACTGCTGCATCAATTGCAAGTGTCATAAAATAAATGGTATCATTAATAACAAATACACACTCTTCTACGTCAACACTAATATCTGCAGATCTGCGCTTAATTGCTTCGGTTACAAATTGTTTAAATTTCTTAGCTTTCACTAGGGTAATAACTTTTAGTTATTTATTCCCAGCCCGGTCCAATACTTCAACCTTAATTGAAACTCCGTCCTTATTTCTAAAGATTTTAATGGTTGCCTCAGAATAACCCCTAATATAGAAAAGGTCTTCAACCACTTCTTGTAAATCGTCTGGGTATATTTGTGGGTGGACCACGCCCGGTTGGTATGGGTCAGTCTCTAATTTCTCTACAAATTCTGCAGCCAAGTTACGTAAGTCCTTGTCCAGTATTTCAGCACGAATTTGGGAACCTTTCTTCATTTAGCTGACGTATTTTGCAAAGTTAACAGCTGCTTCATATGCCTGTTCGTATGAATGAATTGTTTTAGCTCCTCTAAGCTTAAATGGAATATAGTCAGTAGCCCATTTTGCAAGGGTTAAGTCGTCAGTTGCTCCGGTTTTGGCCCAGCGTTCAACCTCTTCATAAAACTTGTCAATATGTTTCATATAGTACCGATCATAGCTTAATAGATCTTTAACTGGGATAGTCCAGGTCTCAGTAAATAACCTATCGCCTTTACCAAAAGACTGGGAAGCTCTATGTGAATAACCGACCCATTGTTTCTTTTCTTTATGCCATGCAGTATGTGGATGCGAGCCTTTGGTTGCTCTTAACTTGTTATTATAATACCACCAGCCCTCTTCAATTGATCCCACGTAATGACCGTCAGGGTGTATACTTGAATGGTAAAGAAGAAACTCATCTCCTTGGCCATGGTGATCGACTGTGTGAGTCTTTATCTTTAGGCCAGTATTCTCCTCTATTAATTTAATACAGTTAGGGTTTACAATCCAGCCTTTAAAATCCTTAAATGGAGTTATTCGACTTACTAATTTAGTAAAGCCCAAGTTTAGGTGTACTTTATTTAGTTTGTCTTTTCCTGAATAGTGAGGAAACTTTTCAAACTTAAGTCTAATTTTACCAAGGTATGGTGTTCTGTTTTTAATCATTGGGTTTTATTATTAATTAAATGTGGCGGAGAGGGTGAGATTCGAACTCACGGATCCCTTTCAAGATCGCCAGTTTTCAAGACTGGTCCAGTAAACCGCTTTGGTACCTCTCCGTATGTAAAGAACTACTGTATAAAAAAGAAAAACGTTTCCTTAATGATTGTAATATTTACTTGATGCATGATTAACCATTTCATCCAAGCAAATGGAGCAAAAAAGAAATCCATAATACTCCAAAATATACTATGATGAATTGTGTAACCTATCATTGCAGTACAAAAGGCAATGACTGGATATAATCCACCAAGCTTAAATGAATAGGTTTTTTTGTTTTCTAATTGATCCATCTCTATATTATTATACTAAACTTTGAGTTTTTGGTTCAACCCAAATAATTGGAGGATTCTCATAATACAATGAGTAGCGTTCGTCAACAACTGACGCATTGATAAAGGTTGTATTGCCAATTTTAATTTGGCCCATGGCTTCATGAATATGGCCAAATACATGAACTTGCGGTTTAACTTGATCAACCTTCTTTAATAGGTGTTTACAACCAACACTCCAACCTTCTCTGATTGTTTTATCTAGTACACCATGAGGAGGACCATGGGTTATTAAGACGTCAGTGTCTTCAGGTATAAGATCCCAATGGGCACCAATTTCATTTTCAAAACGATTAAATGCCCAATTATGAAACTCCGGAGTTACTGGACTACCCCAAAATTTAATACCTTCAATTGTAACTCCACTATCATTTAAGTAGGTAATTCCAGGATATTCAGCAAGTAAGGCTTGAACCTCTTCAGGTTTTGCAACTTCAAAAAAGAAGTCATGATTACCTGCAATTAAGATTTTATGCATGTACGGTAGCTTATGAAACCAGTCTAAGAAAATCCGGATCTCTCTTTCAGTACCTCTGCCGCTTACGTCTCCTGCATGTACCAAAATTGGGCCACCGGGTAAAAGCTCAGTTAATTCGGCTCGATCACTGGCATCTGAAACAAGCCAATGTGTGTCTGCTATAAATGTTATCTCCATGTTATGAAATTATTTTTGGCGCGTCAGTAGGTTGAGACTTAGCATCCTTTACTTGAAATTGAGTATTCACATGACCACATTTGGTACATATAAATGTTGGAACCGGTACGATCATATCTTCCGGTGAGCCAGTTAATAATTTTGAAATTTTTCGTAAATAGGTTGCTTCGCTAAAGGTGTCTCCACCGCAAGACTCGCAAATAATTGGGCTTGAGTTTTCAAGGCCGACTCTGACATTTTGCTCCATTGAATATTATTTTATATTATAATACTCAATTTCTAAAATTTGGTTCTAATTGACTAAGCTTTATTTTCAGGTTTTTTAGCTCCTCTACTCTTTAACTTAGCCTCAAACCGTTTAGATAACAGTTCATTTTTACTTTCAAGATTCTGAACCTTGGTTTCGCAATTATTTAATTGCTTTTCATATACTTCAATAACTTTATCAGTTGATTTACTTTTAACATCCGCTCGTTGCTTAAAGAATTCCCAAATATCTTTACCTTTAAGAATACCAATTAATGCTAAAACTATACCAACTATTGATGTTTCGTTCATTTTTATAATATTTTTTTCTATTTTGTTCTTGCCTCATTAAGTGCTTCATCTACGTACTTATCACGTTGATCTTGTAAATACTTAATTCTTTCTAATAGAATTTGCTTGTCATCCTTGGCTGTCTCTGTCATATAAAGTTCTTTTTCTTCATATAACTTTTGCCAATAGTTAACTCGCTCTTCCATTAAACGGTGCTGGTAATATATTACTCCAAGCATAAGAATGATTACAAATGACTGTTCTTTTAATTTTGATAGAAATGTATCCGCAAATCCAGTAATTGGGTTTTGATTTTCTGACATGGCATACAATATTTTTTGTTATTTATACAAAAAACAAATGCTCAAAGTTTGCACTTTGAGCATTTAGATAGTAAAAAGTGTTAACTAATTACTTAGACACTGTAGTATCAGTCACTGAAGTTGAATTAACTGCAGCGCATGAATCCGGAGTAATACAGTCGGTTGAATCAACTAGCGTTGAATCAGCTCCAATTGTAACTGGCGTCTCAGTTGCTGCGTTTTGACAGCTAGCAAGCATTGCAGTGATAGCAACGATAGCGAAAATTGACTTTCTCATTTGTTTTTGTTTTATTTTTGTTATTTATAGAGTAATTATACTACAATCGCTTGCGTAGTTTCCCTAAAATATAACGCCGAGCCTCAAGTTTATCGCGGTCACCTCGATTATTTGAGCTTATCTCATATGGATGATTTTCATAGCTGGTTCGATATTCTAAATACTTTACCATATCTTGTTGAAAATGTGTATACTCGTGTATGATAGTTGAGCACAGTGCAATAAGAGATCGATGCTTCTTGGGGTTTATTACGATTGTATTAGGATACGGAAAGTATTGACCAAAGCATTCCAGGTTAGGATCCAGATCAATGCTTAAGGTTTTCACATTAGCATATGCACTTGGCCCGTATTTTTGAATACACCAATCCAATATCAATTTTGAAACTCTTTTGTTGATATAAATGCCCATACTTAATTATTTATTCTGGTATTTAGATAGGATGAATCCAACGAATAAATAACAAGAAACTCATATTTATGTTATTAAAAAATGGATCAACCGGGCCGGATGTTAGTCAACTTCAAACCAAGCTTGGACTAACAGCAGATGGCCAATTTGGGCCAGTAACTGAAAAAAGGGTAAAAGAATGGCAACTGGCTAATGGTTTAACGGCGGATGGAACAATAGTTCAATCTTCTTGGGACAAACTAATGGGACCAGTTTCAACTACTCAAGTTGTAATTCAGGCTAGCGAATTTAAACTTTCTGCACTTAAGGGTCTTGTACCGGATACAGTTATTGCTCAAATCCCAGATACCGCTGCTAAATTTGGAATTACTACATCATTAAGACTTGCACACTTTCTTTCTCAATGCGGACACGAAAGTGGTGGATTTAAAGCTGTACAGGAAAATTTAAACTATTCAGCAAAAGGTCTTGTTGGAACATTTGGAAAGTATTTTGTTAACGAAGCAGCTGCTGCCCCATATGAAAGACAACCTGAAAAAATTGCAAACCGAGTTTATAGTAGCCGTATGGGTAATGGTGCTGAAACTAGTGGAGAAGGCTGGAAATTTAGAGGTCGCGGTTATATTCAATTAACTGGCAAAGAGAACTATACCAGATTTGATAAAACAGTTAGTGAAGATATTTTAGCTAATCCGGATCTGGTTGCTACTAAATACCCATTAGCCTCAGCCGCTTTCTTTTTTCAATCTAATAACCTTTGGGCAGTTTGCGATAAGGGTGCAGATACTGCAACCGTAACCGCCGTTACTAAAAGAGTAAATGGCGGAACGTTAGGTTTAGACGATAGGCTAAAACACTTTAACGAATATTACGCGTTATTAAAATAATAAAATAAAACAATGGAAACTTTTATTGGAACAATTATACAATTCCCATGGGATTGGGCACCAGAAGGCTGGGCAAAATGTGAAGGTCAAATTTTATCAGCAGAAGAAAATCCTGCCCTATTCTCTTTAATCGGTGGATCGTATGGCGGAGATGGTCAACATACATTTGCACTACCTGACCTAAGACTTAGAGATGATAGAGGAAATATCTTAGATCATGTTCCGGGTCAAACACATTATCGTGATAAACAATATATCCCGTTTTATATTGCAATCGCTGGCGAATATCCAATGCGTCCATAAACTCAATTAGTTAAATGAGATACTTATTATTAGTAGCTGTACTACTATTGGCTCAAATAAGCAATGGCCAAATTGCTAAAAATCTTTCCCTTGGAGCAGATGGCGCCAGGGGAAATTTTAGTTCTCTTGGACTTACCGTTAAGGCAGAAATCAAAAAGGATACTGGCAGATATGCTTGGTCAATCAATTCCAACTACCGATGGAGTGAACAGTCTCCATACGGTACAGCAGCTATGAATTTATATGAAAGCGAATTCTATACAACTGCTAACTTAACCAAGGCTCTTGGCCGTAATTGGAAATTAATGGGCTTTACTGAAAATGAAAAATCCTTTCAACGTAACATTAATCTTAGAAGTTCAGTAGGTTTGGGTTTTGGTTTATCAATTATACAAACCAAAAAATGTACGCTTAATATTTCTGAATTAATTTTACCTGAATATTATTCATCAAGCTCAAATGCTGATATGAATAACTTCACAGTTAGAGCATCAACTAGATTTAGGTTTGATGCAATACATTCATTGGTTAAGGTATCATCAATTACCCTATTTCAACCAGCAATTTATTCAGACCGCCAAGTTAGTTTCAATAACAACTTAAATGTTAGAAGTACAAATTCAATTACATTAAGCCTAACCAGGAAATATTCAATTGGGTTATTATATGTGCTAAGTTATCAAGGTTATCCATATTACATAAATAAAGCGGTTAGCCCTTTACAGGAGACCGCTTCAATTATTGTAGGTATTACCCTATAAATTAATCCTTATTCTTAGGTTTCTTTTTTAACTGTATCATTTCTTCTGGAGTAAATAGAGCTCTACCGTATTCTTTCATACGCTCAGCATATCTCTCTTTAACTCTATTACTTATTGCAAGCGGAAGACCTTCATCGTCTATTCTAACAAATTTAATATGGGTATGAGTCACAACTGTTTGTAAACCTGTGTATACGTTGTGTTTACGAACCTCAATGTATAGGGTAACTGAGGTTGTACCGAACTCTTTTACATCTGCATATACTTTTAGGATATTGCCAACCTTAACCGGTTTCTTAAAAATAAGCTCGTCAATCTTTAGGGTAACAATTCGTTGAGTATCGCAAATTTGGGAAGAATAACTGGCTGAAGCATCGTCTATTATTGAAAGAATTGTTCCACCAAACATATTATCGTGGACCCCAATATCTCCTTTTTTGCAAATATATGTACTAACTAATTCCACGGCTTCTCAATCCTTTCTCCTCCTGGTTTTGAATATACAATTTTCTCAGGTACAACTTCGTATTGTTTATCCTTAAATAATTCGACGTATTTTTTACCAGTACCAGGTTTTAAGTATCCAATGGTTGCATGAGGATGGTAGTCTGGAAAATTAGTAGTATGCGGAAACTTTGCTAATTCTGCATTTATTTTGGATAAGACTGGATTCTCAACGTCAAATTTAAGAACATCGTATTTTTCATTTTGAAATAGAGATGCATTGACTAAGGTCATTGGGCCAATTGGTTGAGCCATGCAAATATCCAACACTTCTTGGTCTGGAATTTTATATGAATGTAATCCGTATAGTAGAGTAGTATGAGGTTCGTCCTCTAGGCCAAATGAACGGTCGCCTTCTTCAGTATAGACGTCAGCTTGATCAATTTGTGAATGGAAGTCTGCTATTTCCGGAAAGTTAAAATAGACCATTGCGCAGCCAAACTCATGAGTTTCGCCTTTCTTTTCAAATATACCGGTTAGGAATTGAGTAAATGATTTAATCATGAGTGTATTAATTATTTATGGTTAGGGTTTCAGCATCAAGTCTTTCATATCTTGACCCTTGGCCAATTTCCCAAGTTCCGTCAGCTTTAAAAATGACTGATGCTGCTTTAAGTATTGGAGCTTTTTCATTTTCAAATCGGCCATCCATCTCGTATAGAACATATAGATCTTGGCCTAGTGCAACTGCAAGTAAGGAAAGCTTTTCTTTATCTAACGTTAAATCCAAATCTCCATACCATATTTTATTTCTGTCAGTGCATACATTTGCATTGAATATTACCAGATTGTTTGGATAATTTTTGTGATATCCACTCTTTGAACCAGAAATCATTCTTCCTGGAAAACCTAACGTTTGCGAAATTACTTCGTGTCTTTCCATCTTTATTTTAGTGTTGTTTTTAAATTCTTTTTAAGATCAGTTAAATCTGTTCTGTACATATCAATTGGTTCTAATTTTTTAATTTCAGCTAATTCAATTTTCTTATCAGCAACCTCTTTTAATAATTGCTCATAGGTTTCTTTGGTTAAGGAATGAATTGGCATGTTTAGTAAGTAACTGTAAGACCCATTTACTTCATCAAATCCATTTGCTTGCAGGTATTCTACTATTTCTTTTCGCGGAACATTATTAACCTTTAATTTTCCGTCAACTATAAGTTTTACAAAGCGTGCTCGGTTTGAAAGATACTTAAGTTCTTCAGTATACTTATTAATTAAGAAAGCCTTTCGCTTTGAATAAAAACTTAATCTGAAAGTTATAAAGTATTCTACAACTTGAGAAACCTCTTCAAAGATTATTAATTTACCACGTTCATTTAAGCAAGTTAAGTTCTCAGTTTCAGTCTCAACCATTTTAAGGGTTTGATCAAGCTTGCCCTTTGCAATAAGATCAGCTAGGGTTGCTCGTGCAAATTTAATTGTATAATTAATGCCGTTAGTTGAATTGTCTTCATACGAATAAACAATTCCTCTATCTACTAAAGAGTTAAGGTACACTTCATATTTCTGAAAGGTCATTGATGGCGGTAACTCTGTAATATTAACAGTAGTTGTATTTTGAATCTCATATACTCCACGCATTACATATTGATTGGTACCAGCAACCGACTCAACTTGGCCAGAATATTCTTTCCACCATGGAAGTAATTTGCCAACCTTTTTACCATCAAGCACTTTAACACATGCATCAACTAGGTCAAGTGGATTACGATTAAGAATATTAGTTGCAAAACCTACTGCAATACCTGAGCTTCCATTTAATAGGACAGTTGGAATAACTGGTAAGAAATATTTAGGTTCAATCACATTGCCTTCTTCGACCTGATTTTCTAGTAGTTCAAAGTCTTTATATAATAATCTAAAGTTTGAAGTTAATTTGGTTGAAATATAACGAGCAGCGCCAGCTTCAGGAGATCGTAAAGAACCAAATTGACCAAGCTCTTCAAGTAGAGGTAACGAGTTCTTAAATGATTGAGCCATTCCAATAATTGCACCATTTAAGGATCCATCGCCATGGTGGTAATGTGCATCAGCTGCAATACGTCCGCCTAATTGAAATATCTTTAAGGGTTTCTCATTACCTGATTTCCAAACCTTATCTGCAATGTAGATAATTTTACGAGCAGTAGGTTTAAAACCATCAATCACAGATGGAATTGCTCTACTCTCTAACGTGTACATGCCGTACATTGCATAGTCCTGGTCAAGATACTCAGTAACTGTTTTATTTTGTAGTTGATTCATTCTTTATTAATATACTAATTTAGTTCCATATAGACCTCAGTTAAAAAACGGTGGTCTTCTGGTAAAGTTAAAACTTCTTTAATGTGTTCGTCACAGGCTGTCTGAAATTTCTCAGGTTCTTTATTACCCCAAAGAGTGACCTGATCGTAATGATTTAGCTTAGCTATTCTAATTAATTCTGAATAATCTTTATTTTGTAAATGGCCTTTAAGCGGCATGATGCGCCCGACGCAAGTATTCCATTTTAGTTTTCGGCCATTATAGGTTATCCAGTAGTAGTCCATATCGTCTTCACCAACTGCTACAAGTCTTTCAATTTCCCAGCTGTCATTGATTACGAATTGGCCTTTAAGCTGTTCAAACTCTGCAAGGATTAAGGTTTTGTTATCTGTCATTATATTGAAAGCTTAAGAAGTTTTTCTTTACGAGGTTCAGAGTCAGACCCAAACCAATCACTAAGGCTATCTTTATATAGCTTATCGTTTTGAAGTTTAACCAGAACTGGGCTGTGTATAATATCTCGATACTCAACATCTTCAAGAGCAGCAAGGCCTTTCTTATATTCAACATCCCAACCCTTTGAACCTGATTTCTTTTCCCATGCAGAATATTCTTCATTTGAATAGAAAGGTTTTACTTCTTTGCTTTTCTTTGCAACAACAAGTGGAGTCATTACTTTAAATACTCGACCTTGATCAAATAGTTCTGGCCAATACTTATTAAAGAAGTTTATTAGGAGAGCTGCAATTGAGTCTCCATCTGGGTCTGCATCAGTATAGATGTAAACTTTTCCATACCTAAGATCCTTGGGTTCTTCTCCTAACTTAATTCCTAATGAAGCCATTAACTGAACCACCTCATCATTCTGAATAACGCCAGAGTTTGTCATCTCACTTACATTTAGGAACTTACCTTTTAATGGAAATGCTCCAAAGTTCTGAGGATCTCTAAACTTACGAACTGCCGATAAGGCAGACATACCTTCAAATATTCCAAGAACACATTTGTTGCGGTCCTTGCCTTTTGCATCAATTAATTTTAAGACTTTAGTATTTGCAAGAGATTTATTTAGTTTACGAAGTTCAGCTCTCTCATCTGCATTTTTCTTTTGCTCAATCCAATCCAGTAGAGACTGAATTACTTCTGATGTAAATACAGCCTTTGCAAATTTTTCAGTTACATCGTGTTTGGTACCAAAATCTTTAGGTTCAGTAATTAACTTCTCTTTAGTTTGGGAAGAGAATGCTGGATTTAAGACTGTACAATTTATAAAAAGAAATAGATGGTTTTTTATTTCAGATGGTTTAACTTCAACCTTATGTTTTTTCTTAATCATGGTACGTAGGTACTCAATAACCTGATTTAAGATATAAGCTTCATGAGTTCCTCCGTCTTTGGTTTGAATTGAATTAACAAATGAAATAGATTGATAACCTTCTTTTGAAACGCCCATTGCAAATTCCCAGTCCTTTGACTTTTCCCAAATTGAATCCTTTACATAGAGATCAACGTATTCTTTAAATGTTTTAAATTTAAACTTTTCTCCATTGAATTCTAATTTAAGGCCTGGATTTGCTGCCGCAATATCAATAACCCGTTTGCGCATCATCTTCCAATTGCTTGCATTAATCTCTTTCATTTCAAATCTGGCCAGATCTGGAACATATGTAATCTCAGTAAAACCTTGGCTGCTGCGACTAATTTTAGCAGGGGTTCGGTTTGCCATGTTGTTGGTAAAGGTTTGTAGCAAGCGATTCTTGCCATCAGCTGTATCAATAACAAACCTCTTTGAGAATATATTAACTAGCGATGCACCTACTCCATTTGTACCTGCAACAGTACGACCTTCATCGTCATTAAAATTTGAACCAGCTCTAAGATTAGAGAAAATTAATTCTGGAATCCAAACTTTATGTTCAGGATGTTGAACTACTGGGATTCCGCCATTATCCCAAATGGTAATAGTGTCTAGGGTAGTAGTTACTTTAATTGTATTGATTTTACCTGAGCGCTTATGCTCATCAACTGAATTTGAAATGATCTCATCAAACAACTTAAGAAAACCTGGGTTATATGTGAGTTCGTATTTTTCATAGACTCCATCTTCTAGGATCCATTCATTTCCGGTATGAGGTTTAGTAGAACCAATATACATGCCTGGTCTTTTAAGTACGTGTTCAATCTCGTCTAATAATTGATACTTCTTTCCTATGTCTTTGTTCGATGCCATATTTTTATTGTATTTGTAAAAGTACTAAAAGTTTTTAAATAGAGCTAGATTCTTTTAAACTAACCAATATTAGTCTTGTTTTAGTTTTATATCAAAAGTAGCATAAATCTTTCTAGCAGCAATTTCATGCCAATCTGGAATACTCCTTTCATGTTTCTTTTGCTCTTCTTTAATTCTATCAGCTATTGCTTTTATGATTAGTTCTTTATCTTCCATATTATTCTAGGTTAGTTGTTATCTCGTAATGTAATAATGCGAACCATAAGTTTTGTATTTGATGCACGTATTCAATATCAAATGAGATTGGGTATTTCGTGCCATCATCCTCTTGGTCGGGACTATCTGTAAACTCTTGATAAAATGCCCAGTTTTTAGCCCAGTCCCGATATCTAAAGCAAAACTTATAATCGTTTATACCTCTGCACCAATACTCACCATCCTTATGAAAGCCCCATTTAATAAACCATTCATCGGTTAATGGAAGACCTTTTACTCTTTCGTAATCTTCAATCGTGTCTTGAGTTTCTTCTAAGTCCACAACTATGCACATTAGTGGACCGACCTCAATAATCTTAGCAATCCTGTTTCCAAGATCCACAATATTTCCTATTCTTAAGTCAGTTGATTTCATGTTAGTCCTAATATACCAAAAAAATGGGTCTCTATTTCTAGGACCCATTTATATATTAAATACTTAAATTATTAATTAAATGTAACTTCTGGTATTGATCGAATGCTTGCTGACAGATCTTTTAATAAAGCAGCAGCATTTGTATACTTAACAGCTTGATGCCAAAACGGAGTTTTTGTTTTGGAATTTAGGACAACATTATAGTCAGTAAGGCCTACATATTTCTTTAAATTACCTGGGCTTATCGATATAGTCTTTGCAACTAATCTACCTTCCTGTTCTTGAACGATATAAACTGGTGCAGTAAGACCAACCATGTTTACAGTCCACCCGTTTCTTTCAACTTGCCTTGACCAGTCAGCATGAAACAGGAATAATCGTTTAGCACCTTCAACCTCTGGCCCAAGTACCAATACTGTACTGCCTTTTCCAACTAGTGATTCATTTACTCTCTCGTCATGGTCTAGCGAATCTGCTGGATCTGAATAGATATGGGAATAGGCTTTCGCTCCAAGATTTATTAGTCTTTCAATAAATCCGGCATTACGTAACTGTTTAAATACTAGATTCTCAATAGAGAACTCTCCATTTGCGGCAAGACCCTCTTTACGAGCTTTCATTATCTTTTGCTTTAGGGCAGAGATACGGTCTTGGGCTTCGCGTGCTTGGTCAGAATCAGTTTGCTCAACCTCTTTTTCAAGTTCAGCAATTTCTACTTTATAAGCTTCGGCTTTACGTAAAACGTCGTTTTCATCAATTTTTGGCTCATCTGCCTTTGGTTCAATAATCCATTCGCCTTTTAGCAAAGAATATAAACCTGATGCAACGTGAGGCTCTTTATGGTCTTGTGCATAGAGTTCAACATCAAATCCTTTAATTTTAACTGGATGTCTTAAGTTCCAAACGAATCGCAAGCCGTCCATTGCTTTTTTAACCAGTTCAACATCCTCTCCGATCGTTGAGAAGTCAAGTAGAACGTGTACATCAAGGTCAGAGTGTTCGGTCCAGTTAAAATTGGCTAATGATCCAGTTAAATGAATATCAATAATTGGAGCCTCAACTTTAAGGTCAGTATAAAAATCGGTAGCTATTTGTAATAGTTTAGTTCGGGTCTCTTGGTCAAATTGACCATCTTGCCAAAATACTGGGTTAAGTTCCCCTTGATAAAATTGGCCCTCATTAATAAATGATGTATATGGTTTTAAGTGTTTCATCTGGGTTTATTTATTAGGATTAACTATCCAGATTGAGATACTTATTTTTGTATACGGTTCCGTCCAAGACCCCATAATTGATTCCAAATGATTGAATCAAGTACGGTAGACTAAGTTGATCCTGCACCGACCAGATACAATTATGATAGAACCATTCCTTGAATAAGTTTAGATCAGGATTTTGAACAGCTCTGCTTGAATAGACAAAAGCTCCGCATTCAAATAGGGAATCATCTATGAAATTTGGGTCAGCTAAGTAAGTTGATACTTGACCTGTCATATCTTCTCCAGAGTATCTGTCAATAAGATATTGTGAACCTTGATTTATACAATCAACCACGTATTTAAGCTCCGATTTGATTGATGCTCGAGAAGAGTGTCTAAAGAAACAGGCATCTTTTCCGGAACATGCTTCAACCAGAGACTCGGCTGCCTTTGGATTATCCATCCTTAATTTTGAGTCCACCCAAATATAGTAGTCGTAACCTGGAAATTCAGACCACTGTAGCATCTTTGGTATTTTTGCTCTGAGCCGTGGATGCATTGCATTAATCCGATTAGCTTGAGCAACTGACTGGACTTGACCGTTGGTAGTTAGCTTTGCAACGTTATCTGAGATATGGTTAACTGTTATCTCAAGGCTATCAGATTCTTGCTGAACTATATTATTAGATAATGGGCTACCAAATGAAGCGCTCGTTATTAATACCTTCACAGTTTTTTTACTAGATGATATTGACATTCAATTTGTTTCTCTCCATGAAAAGAATGAATCACCTCAAATTTTTCTGAAAGATATTCTACTAATTCTGCCATGGTCCATTCTCTTACATGGCACCCATTTAACGGAGGACCGTTCCATGTTGATTTATATGTAGCAGAATATTTAGCACTATTACATAACACTTCTCTACATGGAGTAGAGATGATGTAGTACTTAGCATTCAAATCTATTAGGTGTTCCACTAAACTATCAGGATCAACAATGTGCTCGATTACATCGCAACATAAAACAACATCAGCATCTTTAATGCTTGGATTTTCAAAGAATGATTTCTCAGGTTCTCCAGCTAAATACCATTCACGATCAGGATATTTTGACTTAAGTAAAGAATAACACGGTTCAGTATCAGTACCAATTGTTTTAAACTCACTTAGGTATTTTATTAGTTTAAATCCACTGCCGCAACCTACGTCAACTATAGTTTGTAAACCATTTTCTCTCATGAACTCAGCGCAGTATTGATATACTTCATATTGAGATTGGCCTTCCCAATTTGAATCATCATGATGGCCTGGTTCAAGTCTACATATATAGCCTTCTTGGATTTTATAATTCTTCATAATCTATTTGGTTATATAATTTTTTAGCATTTGGGAATAATCTTTTTTCCAATGAGGTCTTAACTTGACTTCGCCAGTTGGAATTTGGCCTGCCACTCTTAATGCTTCAATGTGATCTGAGTGTCGAGTGATAACGTTTGGACGACCTTCATTATCTGTGCCTAAACCGCTCATGTGATAGCCTCTACCGCCCCACATATAGAACCAACTAACTTCTTCATTTGGTGGATCCGCTAATACAATATTACGACTAGCGTTCTTGATTGCAATAACAAAGGTCATATCATAACCAGCGTTCTCAAGAGGATGGCCACCTAATTTTTCCCATATTTGTTTACTGTAAACAATACCGGAGTTTCCAAGACCTGTGATTGCACTGATATTTGGTTCGTTGAATAGGACCCCACGTTCCCAATGCAATAGATCAGAACCTTCAATAAAGAATTTGGCAATATTAGTAAGATGATTTGGCATTGCAACATCATCGTCATCCCAAACTGCAATAATATCTGCTGAACATTTAGCAACGGCAAAGTTCTCTTTCTCGCCAATTGTTTCAAATGTTTGATCTAGATTATAGATCTTTACATCGGGATGGTTGTATTCTAATTTTTGTAGTGGATAATCATTTACAATAATAAGTTCCTTTTTACCAGGATATTCTTGTTTAATGAATGATTCAATGCTCTCTTCTAATAAATTAACTCTACCGTAGGTAATACATTTACATGAGATAAATGGATATTGCATTTATTAAAAAACTTTAGGTTATTTATCTTGCCCAATAGGCTTGACCGTCTACTTTTACTGAAGAGATAGTCTCATCTTTAATTATTGAATTAATATAAGCTCTTGGATTTTTAACTTTATTATAGGATCGATTAGATCCATCTGCATATTCAACAGTTACAGTTGATCTGCCTGGTTGTACACTTAATTCATTAGTTCTAAACCGATCGTGTACTAATATTGATTTTGACATATTACTTTTTTATTAAATTACTTAATACATTAACGATTGCTATGAATACTGTAGCTGGCCAAAGCAATACAAGTATAAGCCTAGTTGTAATACTCTTTTTTAGTTTTGAAGAGGATTGTCTAGAATCTAAGTATTCAACCAAGATTGCCCAGCAAATTCCAATTATTAAATATTCTAGAATTCCGTGTACTATATTTTCCATAAATATGTTTATTAAAATTAAATAATACCAATTAATTAATAGATTTGGCTAATTTAATTAAAATACTTATGGTTTTTTAGTTGTGGTAGTAGTAACTGCGGCTGAGTTATTGGCAGCCTCTTTATCAGCATCCCTTTGCTGCCGAATCACATCTGCTATTTTAATTTTTTTGGATGGATCATTTGGATCAACTACTGTACCAAAGAAATCATCTGCATATTTTTTACCAGCTGATAGCTTAGGTGCAATCTTTGCGTTAATCTCTGCTGTAATTTCGTTAATAGATGTGGTAGGTGGAGCACCTATTAAAATTACAATTGCAGCTGATGTTTCAGGACCATAAATTCCAGTAGCTCCTCCCGCGTTAGTGAGTGCTAGAGCGGCAGCAGCATTTCCACTATTAATAATTGCAGTTTGTAGTTCTTTAACTTTAGGATCGGCAGTTGTTGAAACTTTAAGACCAGTATAATTAGAAACGGGTTGATTATTAGTAGTTGATTGATCGTTATCTGCTGTTTGCACTTTATTTAATACATTGGCAATTGATAATAGAATTGGATCGCCTGTCTTTACATCAGTTAGCTCACACGTAAGCATCTTTTCATAATTCCAGGTAGTACCACCAAGTGTAATAGTCTTTGGTTTGCCGGCTGGAGGTTCATTTACATTAAGGAGCGGCACGGCGGTTTTAAGTTGTTTTATAATTGCCGGATCATTTGCTGGTAGAAATACTGAAACATTACTAGTATTTTGGGTTTCAACTGTTGCAACATAAATTCTACCTAACGTGCAATTAACCATCCAAGTACCACCACCCTGATCAGTCCAACCTTTAACTGCTGAGGTTGCAGCAAACGCAGATGGATAACCCGCAACTTCTGCAATAAATGATTCAAATAGTTTAATATATTTCATAATTGTTATTATTTCAAGGTTTATTTATTTAACCTGAAACTAATAAAGCTCGGTCAGCATCTCTATTTTTTATAACTTGGCGCTTGTCCCAAAGTTTTTTACCTTTGGCTAGGGCAATAGATACTTTAATTAAACCTTTTGGATTAACCTGAATTGATACTGGAACGATCGTGAGGCCCTTGTCCATCAGCTTATCAAGCTTCTTTAGTTCCTTTTTAGTTAAGAGTAAGCGCCTCTCTCGTTTATCCTGGTGGCTAAAAGCCGTAGCTGATTCTTTAATATACAGTTCCCTAATCCAGCATTCTCCATTTCGTAATTCGCACCAAGATCCAGTAAAATCAATATGTCCGGCTTTAATCGACTTGACCTCTGACCCGACTAGCGAAATACCAGCAGTCCACCTCTCAATAAATTCATATTCGTATTTGGCCTTTCGGTTTTCAGCAATCATATCTGTTTATTAATCCTCTAATACTGATAGTCTGTCTAATATGTCTTGAATTTCGCAATCTGCTAAATACAGAGCTCCAGCAATGGTTGACATCTGATCAGAGGTTAAGACATAAGTAGGCTGGTCATAACCAATGGTCAGCGCTCCACTTGCATCAAAACTTTCCATTATTAAACGGGCTTGACTAATTGCAATTTGAGTTTTAGTAAGTTTAGTTTCTGCTTCCATGTCTTTTTAATCTATTGTACTATCATCACATAAAAAAAGGCTGGAGTTACCAGCCTTTAGAATATAAAATTAAATTTAGTTATCGAAGTAAATCAGATAATCTTTTAACCTCAGCAAAATCTCTACGATCTAGCGCTTGATCAATAAGATCTTGAATTTCTTTTGGGCTTAACTTTTTATTTGGCTCTTGACTAGATATGTCAGATTGTTGAGATGGCATTTTAAACTCTTGATCAGTTTCTTCTCCATAATTATCTTCATAGCCTGGAGTCTCTAACGAATCTTCCCAATCCTTAAGCTCTTTCTTAATTAGTTGAATAAGTTTACGAACTTTTGCTTGAGCTTTAGGCATTGCCTCTGCTGCTTTAGCTAGTTCGTCTTCGGTATATTGAGGTTCACGTTCTCCGAGTGTTCTGTATTCTGGGGCTGCAGTAAAAATCAAATTCATTAACTCCAAGAATTCCTTATCTGGTATAATACTTGCATCAATCATTTTACCCCAAACGTATTCACGACCATTTTCAATCTCATCAACCTCTGCAAAAGATTGAATAAAATCTCTAAGATCAGCGGCTGTTAATTTAGCACGTTTTAAGTCTTGAGCTTCGTCTTCTGGAGTATCAGCATTCATAAAAACTTTGGCAATAGTCTCATCGTCAAGATGGGCAAGCCCGCCTTGATTAATTAAACCGTATATTGCTTTAATCGCTTCATGGAATAACATTGCCTGATCTAAACCTAAAATAGTTAATTTTGGCGTAGTTGAAAAATCTTCTTCGGTCTCTTCCTGTTCTTCTTCGGATTCTTCTTCTTTTTTTTCCTTTTTCTTTTTAGGCTTCCATTCAATTTTAGAAATTCCACTAAGTGAGCTTCCTTGTTCAATCATAGCAGCCGCAACCTGTTCTGGAATTCGCCAATCGCGCGCATTACAAATATCGGTGATCATAACTAAAAGCTCAACCATCTTTTTAGCAAGCTCTTCTCCAAACAGTTGAGTTAAACCAGCAACGTTAGTATCGCCCATTAACATCTTCTTTGAATTAATAGCTTCGCCTTGTGCAATCATGTTTAAGATCTTACGTTTGTGAATTGCTGTTTTAGTATCCTCGTCTTCTATTTCCTTAAAGGTTGGTTGCTCAGGTTCTTCTGGATCTTCTTGATCCATTTTCTGTTTCATTTCACGCTGATCAACTGGAATTCGAATGTCTAATTCGGTTTCTCCAAGAATTGTAGCATACTGGTCTAAGATAACTTCTTTTGTTAAAGTCTCAAGCTGTTTCTCTTTGCCTCTTTGCATACGCTGAACTTCATGAACCGCTCTCATTAACGAGCCCATATCGCGACCGTATTTAGACTCAATTTCACGAGCACTTTGCTCAGCTCTTTTATTTAAAGATGCTAAATATTCTGGAGATACTGCAGGATTGCCTTTAATATCTGCTTCATTTAGGAATTGTTTAAAACTTTTCATTGGTTAATAGTGTATATCTTTTTATAACATCATCAGCTTCCGCCTTTGCCGGTTCAGGTTGTTTAAACGGTTGTTTGTTTGGAATTGGACTTGGTCTGCTTGGTGTAGCAGGTTTAGTTGTTGGTCTAGCCGGTTTAGTAACAGGCTTGGTCATAGGTTCCGCCGCTATAAATTCCATAATTAATTTACGGAATCTCGCATGATCAATTGATTCCATTACTTCTTCAACATCTTGTTGAGTAAGTCCAAGTTCATTAAGAATTGCTTTCTCTTGAGATAACATATAAGTTAAGTGTGGAGCTTGTTGAAGTACAGCCAGATCAGTTTGATGAATACTATTAAGTTCAGCAAATAATCCAATTGTATTATCTAGTATTTTCTTAGTACTAATTTCAGCCGGATTCGGCAGTAACATTTTAAATAGCTTTGCAGAAAATAATGAAAGTATTCCATTTTTAGAATATAAATTAATAATTTCTTCTTCTGACATTGACGATTTAATTCGAGTCTCAACTATGTATAACACAGTGTCTAATGAATCGGTATTTGCGGTTGGGTCAATCAAGTAACTTGATTTAATAATATTAAATAATACCTCAGCTGGTTTAAGTTTATCTAGGTTAAGATTAGCGACTACCCTTTTAACCATAAACTCAGTAGATAATTGACGAACTACTGTTTTTACTAAGTTGCTTGGGTAACCTAATTGAGTAAAGTGGTATACTGGATTATCAGAACCTTTAATGGATCTATCATTAATATCATGAGAATCAGTTACTTTACCGCCAAAGGATATGGTGGTACCGGTTAAAAATAATTTATCAGTTGGGTCAAGTCCAAAATTAAAGATATTAACTTGAAGACCTTTACTTGCATAGCTATTAAACTGTCCTCTATTAATACACCAGTTGGCAATGGAACATAGATCCTTTTGAGCTTTTTCAGTTCGCATACTCATTACCAAATATTGATCGTCAGAATATAAAACTCCAGCCTCTGGGTCTAACGCCTCAATTGCCTTTATCTTAGTGCTTAGGTCTAGATTAGAGAATCCTTTAATGTATTTTACAATATAGTCAAGCACCTCTTCAATTTGCCAACCTTCAGTATCAAACTGTTTAATTTTGGTAAGCAGCCTAGCGCTAATTGATAATTTGCCTTGTTCAACTGGATTTTCAGTATCTAATTCAGTTAATTTAATTGCAGCATTAACCAAGGTATTTTTAGCATCAATATCTAGTGATCGAGCTCCATCCCTAAGTCGTTTAGGTAGACGATCAACTAGCCATTTAGCCTCCTTTGATCTTTTAACTGTTCTAATTGCATCCATTAGCTGTTCAAAACCTTTAATATTACCAAGCGGTTCAGCATTTGAATATTGATCAATTGTTTTTGGTAGTTGTTGGATAATATATTTTTCGGTTTGAATTACCTTTAACAACTCAGCTAATTGCTCAAGAGTTGCACCATGATCAAAATGGAATTTAATAAATGACATTGCATAACCTGGATAGCCTTGAACCATATCGATTACCTCTTTATAAATTGGATCTTCTACTGCTTTTACTAATTCTTCAGGGGTTAACGCATTAGGTTCTTTACGTAATCTTTTTGCATATCTTTTTTGCATAAAGATTTTAGCAGCAGAGATATTTTCATTAATCTCGTATGAAGTTATCCAATTGCTAAATGATTCAACTATTCTCATATTTTATATTGTATATTTTAATTGGTTAATTTGTTTTGTAAGTTAGCTATATCAAGTTCAATATGGGCAATTTGCTCTTTTGCACTGATTACTGCAGCTTCATCATTGTCAAGTTGAGAGGCTTTAAGTCTTAATTTCGAGGCTTCAAGATGAACGTTAAGTGCTTCAAGCCGGCCTTCCCATGTTTGATATGGTTTGATCCTAGTCCTTGAATCCATTGCGGTTGCTTGTACACGTAATTCGTCTGATTCAGACCGTTTAGCTGGTGAGTCCTTTTTCTTTTTATAATATTTCCATTGGTTCTCTTCGGGATACAAAGCTGCATGTTCAAAATCAATGTTATCAGCAGCCCATAACATTGCCTTATTATAGAAGTCAACATCAGTAGGGGTATCCTTAAAATGTTTTATTCCAATATCCATTGACCCATAGCTTCTTGACCAAACTCCAATATTGATTTGCTTTGGGGTCATACGCCTAATAACCTTTGGACCAGGAAAGAACCCAATACCCCATCCATTACGACGTTTATAATCTGAGTCAAGCGAAAATATTAAAGAGCCATTGGTCAATTGAGTTGGACTTGAAACCAGATGTAAACCTTTTGCTAATAGAGCCTTAGTGCCAGCAGTTTCCAATCCAAGCAATGAATCTTGACCAGCCTTTTGTCTAAGCGACATTAATAGGTCAAGATCAGTTTGGTCTCTCACGTTAAGTTGTAAACCTTTAATTAATTTATTAAATGAAACCGCCAGGTTCTTAAATTGACGACGATATACCTCATCCTCAATAACTCCAATTTCAACTAGCCTTTTAAAATTTGCAAGAGTTATGCCCATTTGGGTTATCTCAGCGTCTTGATGAGGTTGTATCTCAAGGGCTTCAGTGAGCGGTCTACTAAACTTTGCAACCAATTCACTGATACCTGGAATATCTGAAAAGCCGTAGTCTACTTCAGCTAAAATAGAAATCCTATTATGATAAGGATCAATTATCAGATTATTAATTAGTTGGCGTATTTTAAGTATTATATTTGAGTCAATTGGTAAATCACGTAAAGCTCTAATGAATAACTGTAGTCGAGTATAGTCAGGCTTCATCATTTCATTGGTTGTAATATTTAAACCTTCATTTAAGGTTTTTAAAAACTCATTGCAATAATAGAAGATAGGCCATACCGCTGAATTGTGTTGCTTAACTAAGCCTAACCATTCTTTGGCATTGCCAGTAGGCTCGCTAGATCGGAGCCCACCTCCAAATACGGTTAACCAAACAGGTAGATTGGATTGGCTGTCAGAATACGCCATAGTTAAAATGACTCGACTTTTACTCTTAGCTGATTTTGGGAAGTTAACATGTGCATATATTGTTGAATCACTGAGCTTAAAGCTTAATTTAGTTTCAAATTTGGTGACTGTGCCTTCAACACTAATAACCTGATCACCGGTTGGGGATTCATAATCATACGTAGCTTGTCTATCAGTATTTTCATAAGCACGCATGTCCTCGTCATACTTAACGTCCCAATCTAACTCTTCCTTTGCAATACCCAAATCAATTAGTCTTTTCAGGTTTGGATTTAAGGCAGACTGCCGAATTTCGTCTAAATCTAAACCTTCATTTTCCATTGTCCAATAACTTTGGTAATTAGGTAAGGCTTTTAAAAACTCTTCGTAATAATAGAATATTGGCTGAACGCTTGAGCCTGAGTCTTCTACTTTCTCTAACCATTGTTCAGCTTTATCAGAACTAACTATTGGGTTAAATACTGAGTGCCATTTACTATTATGCTTAACTTGAAAAGTGGCTCGACCCTTGTCTCCAGGGTGTTGTGAGAATTTAGTATGCATTTGAATTTTATCTTCATTGCTAAAGTAAATGTCTAATTGGGTTTGAAATGCTTCAATATTACCCTCAATTTTAGTAATGTGAGCGCCGGTTGGGGATCTATACTTTAATATTCTTTGCTTATCACTGCTTTCCATGCTCTTAGTATCCTCATCGTAGTCTACCTTCCAATCCAACTCTTCCTCCGCAATACCTAAATCAATTAGCCTTTTCAGGTTTGGATTTAAGTCGGACTTCCGAATTTCGTCTAATTGATTAAAAGGTTTAAGGAATTTCATAAAATAATTTAATTATATAATTTGGTCAGAGGCTTCTTCGGCTTCTTCGTTATATTCAATTTTTTCAATAGACTCAAGAGAACTAAATAGTCTACCTAATAAATGATCGTCAATCCATTGTTCTACCTCTTCCTGATCGGCAGTTGGGCTCTCAAGAGTAAAGGTAACAAAATCTCGTCTATTATAGTTTGGATTAATACCTCTCCAATAGTTTGAGTGCTTCCATGTATCTACATCAATTAAATCTACGTTAATACGATATTCGTATTGCTCAGCTTGATCCACAAAGATTTCTATAAAATAGTCCTTGACTTCTTGAGGTTCACTTTGAGCAGCTTGATCCCAGTCTATTTCAAGTTGAACTTCCCAAGTAGCTGCGTATTTAGCAATACCTAATTGCCTTAGCCTAGCTAAATTCTTGGCTGTATTTGGAGAAGATTGGTTTTCAAACAGTTTAAGGTATTTCATGAAGTTATTTATCTTGGTTATTATACCCCAAAAAAGGACCAATATTGCTATGGGTCCTTTTTTAAGAAATTTTAAACTAGTGTTTAAGATATTCCAATCCTAGGATTGTTAGCGTACATAGTCAATAGGCGAATCACCGATTCTGGACTAGTCTCGCGATGAGTATCACTAGATGAAACCTCTTGTGCTAGTTGAGTTAGTGTCATACTCGGGTCATTCACAAACTTGTCAACAATATCAGTTGCGACCTCGCTTCCACGAGTAAAGTATGCGTCGTCTAATATCAATAATAGTCGGTTTGGATTGTTACGGTAGAATGCGGCAATTACTGACTCTTTTGCACGGCTAACATCAGCTTTACGGAAATTTCTAGTACGATCTGCAACTTTTTCAAAACGATCTTTATCAGTATCGCTCATAGCACCAAACTCACGTTCTAGTTCTTCCCCATTATATTTAGGGTTAGGCTCTTCACCAGTCTTGTGTTTATGTGTTTTTCTCAAGAAATTATGTGCTGGATTATCTCCTTCGTTTACACTTGGTTTAATATAGACAAACGGACCATCATCTCCATCAATTACTACAACTGTCATTCCGTTATGGTTAAATAGATGAGCTTGAGCATAACCACCTGGACCAGCCTGATTTACTGTCCAAATAATTTGACCGTGTTTCTTTAAACGCCAGTCGCTGTTACGTGTATTACGAACTGACCATTGAGGTTCTTCAGGATCTATTTCAGTATTAAACAAGTCTATCACTGGAGCAAAATCATCCATCATATTAGGTTCGCCTTCTCTTGTAACTGGTGAACCAATAAAATAGTTGTCTAGTTCTTCTAGACTACAACCTAATGCAGCCGCTGTAATTTTATCAGCTTCTTCATAGCTATCAAATAAAGTAGCATCACTATCTTTTTCCCCATAATAGAAGTTTTCGTTTACAAATTGAGTAAATCCTTTAATTATCTTTTTCATTTTCTAATTCTTTTTTTTTATTTATTCGAATCAAGTCGAGATAACTCGTCAACATACATAAACACATTATTTGGAAAGGTACTTTCAAGTGATTCTTTTATTTGGTGATAGTCAGTTAAGGGAGTAGTAAATGTAAAATAGATTAATGCTTGAAACCCATAGTTAATCCCAGTTTCACCATCTTCATCAGTTGTTTGGGTATTCTCATCTGTCCAATCATCAATGTCAACTGACTCTAGATTAATTTTAACTGCTCCTGCATTTTGCGCATGCTCCATAAATAGTGCTTTAACTCCATCTGGTGTACCATCGTATATGTAATCAAAATCAATAACCATACTCGCTTGCCATTCATGGTCAGCAATACCTAATTGCCTAAGTCGATTTAGATTAGCATTTTCATTTGCTGCTTCGTATATATGATGCTCAGAGCCAGTCTCATCATCAATTAATATACTGCAACCATGACTTTTTGCAAGTTGTTCGGCTCTGTTCCATAGTGCTGAGTTAATTGCAGCCTCACCTTCTTCAGACATATCATCAATATCAACTACCTCTGCTAATGAATCTAGACTAATTAAAACTTCCTCATCACTTGTACTAAATGTAAGTCTAAGCATTTCTTCATTGCTGTTACCTGCATATACAGTTGCAATCCCGTCCGCTATACCTAATTGGCGTAGTCTGTCTAAATTTGAACTGTGCTGTTTAGGTGATATTGAGTTGTCAGCCGATTCGTCAGAGTAGTTTTCGTTTATAAACTTGGTAAATCCTTTTATTATTTCGTGTTTCATTAGTTTAATTCTTTTTGGTAAGGTTATTTATTTAGGTTAATATACCCAAAAAAAAGACCGATATTGCTAAGGGTCCTTTTAGAGTTATGTGTTGGTAATTAATATTACAAAGTCCTAGTCGTTTACCAGATTATCTTCATTAAAATCAAAACCCCATGAAAGAAGCGTCCTTTCTAAATTTGACTTGGTACCTCTTAACGTCCAGTCCTCATCGCCATTATATAAACCGTCAGTTCTATCTAATATCTCAATACCGGCTTTTTCAAATTCATCTATTAGTTTAGAGGTTTCACGTTTACCAATCTCCTGAACAGCTACACCAACTTCATAAGTATATGCAACATCTTCACGACCCATATCATTCATATCGCCCATGTGGTTTTCGTTTACAAATTGCCCAAATCTTTTAATTATTGGTTGTTTCATTTTCTAATTCTTTTTTTGTAAAGTTATTTATCTAGGCTAATATACACCAATTGGGCTCTAACTAATCAGCTTGTCAAGGTTAATACCGTGCCCATTGAGCTCTGCATAAAACTCTTCCCTGAACTTGTCAAGGGTTCGCCATTCGCATTCGCTGAGCTCGCCGTGCTTTAGTTTAGCCCTGAGGTCGGCTTCTATCTTGAGCACAAAGAGCACCAGCTCCAAGGACTGTACACAACGTAGGTGGGCTTCAACATCAGCCGGATCAGTTAAGTCAAATTCAAGTATTGCTTTCATTATTTTTATATTAGTAGTCAGGACCCGATTCGAACGGGTATGGACCATTAACGAGCTCAAGCCACTTGGGTAGGTGCCACCATGCTCGCCGCCTGACTATTTAATAGATGCAAATACCCAGGATTTGAACCTGCGTCTTATCTTACGATATGTCTTACCGCTAGACGATCAATACATCTATTTGTAGTCAGGATAGGATTCGAACCTATACGAGATAATGCTTTAGTGTACCATCATGTGAAGTACAAAGTTTATCTCTTTCTTAGCGTCTACCATTCCGCCACCTGACTAAATTGCTCCTTATAAATCCTTTCCGTGCACGGAACAAGAAACTGGGGAGACGTTGTTTCTACTTTTATAGGGTTATTATACCATTAATCTGTGTAGTCAGGACAGGACTCGAACCTGCATCATTCCATCTTTGTGAAGAGGAACCGCTTTACCCATTTAGCTACCTGACTGTATAAATGAGGTACATTAGCCCATTGTGAATCCGCATGGCGAAGTGCATCGGCAAATTGTGAACTCATTTATTTGTAATCAGGACAGGAATCGAACCTATAAGTTTTGACCAACAACCCTAAGAGTTTCGTTGTGCTGTTACCATTTCAGCCACCTGACTATTGAGTCTAATATACCCAATCGGTCCGGGTCCTGGCCGTGGGTATGCCTGCGTCCCAAAGCTTAGAGGCGCGCCCTACTACTCTAAGTAAAGATACTAATCTAAGAAGAAACTCTCCAGGCAAGACTCTGTCTACTTATATACATAAAAAGAAAAATAACCCGTATACCCAACCCTATACCCAACCCTATTCAGAACCCTATCCTATAGACCCTGACTACTAGACTAGCCAAGTCTAGGGCAGGCCCATGTCCTGGTTACCCAGGACTAGGGAGTACCTGCAGCCAGCCCGGCTCTACCCAACCAGGCCAGCCCGGCTCGGGACTAGGGAGTACCCCTGCCAGGCCAGCCGAGCCCAGCCCTGACCCCGGCCCCGTGGGACTAGGGAGTACCCCTGCTTGCCACCGCCCAAAGGGTACAAGCTGTGCATTCATGGGGACTAGGGAGTACGGCGACCGCGGCCTCCACGGACCCGAGCAGGCTCCCGGGCTCTAGAGGGGGCCCGGACTCGAGAAGTATATGGACACTGCTGGACCCGGGGCCGGGGGCTGTCCAAGCGGGCAGGCCGGGCAGTAGATAAATAACCCCATGCAGGAACCAGCCCAGACCCCAGACTCTAGACCCCTAACCGAGTTCCCAACCGGCGAGCTCGTGTACAAGAAGGGGGCCGCGGAATTCCTAGGTATTTCCTTAAAGACCCTAGACCGCTACGTTAAAGCCGGTACCCTAAGACACTGGAAGAACGAGATCAACGGCCGGATCTACTACGACAAGCAGGACCTCTTGAAGCTACTAGGGAGTAAACTACCCCAGTCTAGGGAAGTCGTAGTCTACTGCCGGGCGGCGGGAATTCCGGACCAGGGCGCGGCCGGCGTCTCATCCCGAACCCGGCTGCAGGCTCAGCAGGACCGGGTGCTAGCCTACTGCACGGCGGCCGGGATCAGGGTAGACCAGGTAATTGCGGAGGTCGGTAAGGCTGGTAGCCTAGTCGGCAGGTCTGGGCTAGACAAGATCTTTGACTTAGTGTTACGCAAGCAGATAAGCATGGTTATAGTTGAGACCCCGGACAGGCTGGCCAGGTTTGCGGGTGCTGAGATTCTAGAGAGATTCCTGGTCTGGCACGGTGTTGAACTGCATGTTATACAAAAAACCCTGTATCAGGAAGAATACAGGGCAGAGTTAAAGGAAGACTTAAGCTACCTGATTATGGGGTCGCAGGCTCTACTTGGGGGTCAGCCGGTTGCGCCTCATTAGGTAAGACATAAATTAATTCATCTCTTCTACCCCATTCCCGTAAGAGTACTGCTGCTTTAGAGTTAGCTTCATTCTCGATTTCGCTACCGTCTGCACCGTCCAAACCTTGGCCTAGCTCGCGCTGGCGCCAGTGGACCAATTCATGGGCTAGGGTTCGATACCAGTCTGCAGGTACCCGACTACCGCGTAACACCCAGATCAAGTTATCTGCTGGACTATAGTAACCCATAGCTCGGTGCTCTTGCGCCTTACGGTGGTCATCGCCTATCCTGATATTGGGACTTGTTTCGATCCCTAATTCTGCAATACAGAACCGGACAAAACTAATGTCTGATGTAGAAGCTTCTTTCATATGGTTATTTATATTCGGGGCGAGGATAGTACTGTGTGACGAAAATCCCCATGGCCTGGGGCCGATTCCAGGGTCCTCGCCGGGACTGCACGGTTTTTGGGATTAAATAGTATAAAAATATAGATTTAACTAATGGCCAAACAGTCAACCACAACCAATCGGGTAGCCAAAGCCAAGCGTCGCAGACCTGGTGTCCACTCTAAAAAGAAGACATCAGTAAGCAAGAACAGTAAGTACTATGTTAAGCGCAATGTAGGTCAAGGTTAAACCCAAAAAAGGGGTCCCTGTTGAGGACCCCTTCTTAGAGTGTGTATTATATAAGGATTAGATTTGCGCTAAACCTGCATGTTCTAGATCCCATGTCTTAGCGAATAGATTACCACCTGCTACTTTAAAACCTTTTGAATTCTTAAGGTCAAAGATTGTATCATGACTTCCAATCCAGGTTAATTCGTTAACAACATCCCAAACCGTAGCATCAGTTTTGATAAACTTCTTTTGAGCATCAGTTAAGCTTAGTGGATTGTGGCCGGCACGGAAGATACGTTTAGTAGCCGCATCGTATTCTGGGAAGAACTGTTGTTCTGCACCCTTTACCAACTTGGCAGCCATATCGAAATCCTTTTCGCCGATTGCACCAGTTACTGAGTACAAGGCTTTTTCAACTTCCGAATAGCTTGCTTTGGTTACCATTGCACGTTCCAGTCTGTCTTGGAAAGTACGTGGTACAAAACCTGCTTTTGCCCAACCGCTCATTTGCTCTAGCAATTTACGGAAGGCTTCGTCGCCGTTACCAAATTCAAATGCTGTATTTAAGTTACGAGCAACTGCACCGTTTGCGCATGCAAGGCGGTAGAAGAAATCGTCAACTCGACTTGATGTAGCACCATTTACTAGGGAGATCCCAAAACGGAATACCTCGTCCTTACCAATTTTCTCGTAACCAACTTGGCTGCCATGGATAAGATTAATACTTACTCCACCTGGACCAGTACGGTCAATAGACTCGATATGCATATCCGGAATTTCATTTAGGATAGTGTCAGCAGTCGCGAATAAGGTATCGTTAGATAACCTGTGGTATTTGTCAGCTCGCACGATATTAGTAACCTGATGGCTTGCACCGTCGCCTACCAATAAGAACTCTTTACCACCATCGCGGGTTTCAGAATAGGCTTTTACTGACTGCAACAACTTGGTCTCGATCTCCTTGTCCCCGACCTTAGACATTTTGCCCATTAACCCAGTATTAAGGTTTACCATTTGGCCTAGACGGTTGAAGAACTTGTCTGAGACTGGAACTCTTGAGCCTTCAATCTCAATTGAATTGTGTTTAATTGAATTATCATTTAAGATAATATCGGAGAGCTTTACTCTCTTAACTAACGGATCTAATCCTGAAAGTTCCTGTTTTGCTTGGTTGAATTGCGATTGGTTTATCATGTCTATTTTTTATTTTATAAGGTTAATATACTAAAAATTGTGCACTAGTTTCCGACTACTCGGCTTCAGTAGCAGCAGTTTCCTCTTCAGTTCTTGGACGTTTAACACTCAAGAAAAGATCGTTAAACTGACCCTCTAACTGGTGGCGGCGTTCTGACTCCTGACCTGCAAGTTCAGCAACAACATTCTCTTGTCTCCATGAGTCTTTGTCCCATTGAACCTCTCCGTTTACTAGGGAGTAATAAAGGCGCTTACCTACCAGACTACCTCCACGACGGTTCTTTGTAAACTCAGCGTATCGGCGACCAGTCTCGTCCTTGCGGATTTCCATCATACTTGTTGTCGCATGCTTTAGATAGGTTGAACCAACATACTGACCGCCTTTGGTCATGTGTTGAATTGCAAAGATTGCTTTTCCTTTCTTGTCTGCTGCTTCAATAATAAGATTGGTTAACCAAGTCTCAGCTCTTGTACTCTTCCAGCCTAAGACATCTTTTAGTTTAACAATAATATCCTGATGAGAGTCAATTAAGATTACGTCATAGTCGCCGTTGATTGCTTTTTGCAAGGTCCTGTCAAAACGACCTAGTAGGTAATCCATAATCAAGAGAGTAGGAATAGTTTCAATGATTGGCATTTTCTTGTAATAGAAATACAAGTCGTTACGTGTCATTTCACTAGAGATATAGAGCACCTTTGCATCCGGTTGCTGCTGTTTAATCTTAGCTAAGAGGTCTAATGTAATAGTTGACTTACCAACTCCTGACTCTCCAATAACTATATTGGCTGTACCTGCAAACACTCCGCCCTCTTCGTCATGATCTGACATTAACTGGTCAAACACTGTACCTGTGGTAAACTTCTTGAAGTCAGGGAATTGCATTGATCCAATCTCGAAGATCTCCGGCTCGTCGCTTATTGTTACTACGGAGTCCGCCTGGTCTTGTGAGGTTGGGCGCGCTATTGTACTTTGACCTGCAGCCGGGACTAGGGAGTCGCCGGTCTCAAAGCGGAGTTTCTTAACTACTCCATTGAAGAGGCCATAAGATATACCAGTAGCATCAGAGCCTTGCGTCATGAACTGCGTGTACAGCTGTTGTACTGTTAAGTTAGGAACTCGACCACTATGGTGGTTCTCGAAAAAGTCTCTGACTGTGATTTCTTTTTTACCGATTTTCTCTTGCATAAGTTTGATTTTTGATTGGTTAATTACTACTAATGTACTACAGTTATTTATTCTTTAGTCGTCAGCCGCACCATCGAAGTAAAGAAATTCTACTACTTCCGCGCATTCGAACATGCCCATATCTTCGAACATTGACCAAGCTCCGTCAGCATCTGACATCGCTACGACTTCCATTGCTTGATAGACTGCGTCTTCGCCCCATTGGGCAATTGCTTCATTGATTGCTTCTTGTGTTGCCATGTGATTTAGGTTTAGGGGGTTAGTCGTTAATAAAGAATTGTGTTTCTACTTTAGCACTGCGCCAATCGCCCGCTAAGAGATCCCAGAAGGTGATCACGCTGGCTGGGGTTTCACGTACTCCTTGTGGATGTTTGTCCGCAGGAACGTGCGCAAGTTTGGTTGTACCATGTACCTCTCTGAGGCTGCCGTCTTTCTTTACAAAAAAGAATTTTACGATACGCTGATTTAACTCTGACCTAAGAATTTGAGCGTTGATTGGTTGCATTGAATTTGCCATAGTTGATTTTTTTAATTGATTAATATAGAGCAAATATAACAAATAGGTTTGACACTAAAAAATTATTTGTGAATTATTTTTAAATAAAGTTATTAACAATCGTGTGTTAACAACTTACACAGTGTCGTAGGTCGGAGTCTACCCTCTGCGCTTGTTCAGCGAACCGTAGTAAAATTAATTACAAAGCTAATATAAAACAAAAACTTGACAGTAAAAAACTTTTTCCAATTATTTTCAAAAAAAAAAAGCGGCCCGTTTCCGAACCGCTTTTTGTAGCTAGATTAATTGTTTTTAGATAAATTCGTCAAATCGAAGTACAGTTCCTTCTTTAATACTGTTGACTCTAGTAATTTTAAAGTTTAGTAGTATGTTTTCGTATCCTTCGAAATGGTCCATAAACGTTTCAAAGTCGTAGTATTCGTAACCTTCGTCTTCTGCTTCTTCTTCGGTTAGAACTTCTTTGGGATCTATTTCTTCTTGACTATTTGCATCTATCATCACTATTGGAGTAAGATGAATTCCATCTTCTGTATAAAAACATGAATCTCTTGGATCATCTTCGCATGTCATCACAAGGCTATTAGGCAAGAAAGACGTACGGCTTGTCAGATCTTCCAAGGATAGAGCTTGGATATTTTTGTCCGCATAGTAAGATTGTAATTCAGCTAAAGTAGATTCATCCTGATCTGCTTGATTCCAAGCTGCAATTATTACTAATAATTTTTTTAGGTTTACCATTTTTTTATTGTTTATTTATTCTAATATACCAAAAAAAACCCAAACTAAAAAATCTGGGTCCTATTATTTTGGGAAAAGTTATTAACAATTTAGTGTTGAGGTATTTCCAATTCGTGGTCTCCGATCTTAACAGTCTTTCCAATTAGGTCTCGACTTGATCCGGCTTTGGCGTGTCCGCGCTGGTCATGGTAATCCAGGTCTATATCATCCGTTGCAGAACTCAAGAGTCTGATCATTTCGGCTGGGTCTTTGATACAGGTTTCGGTACCGTTTTGTTCTAAGTATAGTCTTACTATCTCATTCATGATTAGGTGCTTTTTGGTTATTTAACACGGAGAAAAAGACTCTCCATTAAGGAGAGTCTTGTGTTCAGTTAATTATACAGTACCGGATCTTAAGATTTGGAGTTGAGATGGAGTAAGTGACTCAATTCCATTTTGACTTATTAGGTCAAGGATATCATCCATCGTTAAAGTTTTATCCTCCTTTACGGGTTGAGCTCCACTTGGGAAAACCTTTTCAATTTCCGCCATTAGTGGTTGAGGTAATACTAATTCTGCATTATCCGTTAAGATAAAGAATGCACCAGTTTCTTCAATGGATGCTCTCACATCTTCTATTGATGACTCAGTATTGAAGATGGATAGTACTGCACCAGGAATTGGAAGTGCTGATGCTTTACCAACGATATGCGGAGCTAATGCTTGCGATACGATTGGACTTGGAGTTTGGCCGAAGCGAATTAAAAATAATTTTGTCATGGTTGATTGTTTTTAGATTGGTTTAGAATACAAATATAACAAATCTTTTTGACACTAAAAAATTTATTTCCCAAAAGTTATTAACAAAGTTATTAACCGGGAGGCCAACCTAATGTAGTAGTGGTAGTTGTTGGAGCAACAGTTGTAGTTGTAACAGTTGGCGTCTCAGTTATTGTTGCAATCCCAGTTCCAGAATTCATGGCAGTCTCGAGCTGGCCTAGCTTGATTAAGGCTTCCGCTGCTGACTGTAATTGTAGTGTTACAACAACCAAGCCGTGCAACACAATATCTAGTTTGCTTGCTCCAATCTGGTATTCAATCTTTACTACTGCTGCTGGCGTAAACTCTCGAATTGAGGTTGAGGTTACGATTTTAATTAATGAAGCTGCCATATTAGTCTTTTATTTTAAATTGAGCAATGAGTGCTACAATTACTAGGATTCCTGCGAGTATACACATAGTCTTATTTGTTAAGGGGTTTATGGTCAATTTCTTCTATCATCTTCTTGAGACTTGCGCATTTCTCAAATTCTTCCTGTTTTTCAAAATGTTTTATCATGCTCCAAACTGCTTGAGATTTCTCTTCAATTGGGCTCTTATCGTAAAGAGCATCTTTAAACTCGCCGGTTAGGGCTTCATAAAGTCTATTCATGAAGGCATCGTAATCAGTCTGTCTAAGATGGATAAGATCCAATAAGATTCGCGAGTATTGATTTAAGTCTGCCATGGTTTCTATTATTTATTTTCCTATTTCTGCTAGTATTATTATACCTAATTGGGGTCAAAAGATTAGGCCTTATTTTTAAAGGCTTCTAACTTCTCAACCCCATGGATATCAATAAACTCTTGAATAGGAATTAACTCTATTTCTGAATCGTCAATCCATAGGATTTCTACGAATTCATTATTTATAATGCTTAAGATTTTCATAGGATATTGGATTAAGAATTAATAATATCATCTATTTGTTTCTGTACACCATCAGCCCATCGATCGTATTGTGCAGCATTATCCAAATCGTTCTGGGTTCCTGTTGCATTTCGGAAGAAATCGGCAGTTTGTTTAAAATACTCTAGTTGTTTGAGTAATTTCTTTGGGGCAGTCTTTGGCTTTTTCATTGTCTATTGGGGTTAATTGATTAATATAGAGCAAATATAACAAAAAATCCCCAAACAAAAAAATGGTTGGGGACTTATTTTTCAAAAGTTATTAACAATTTTCTATTTTAGAAACCTTTAGGCATTCCTGGAATTCTTCCTCATCTAGAATATCATGGTCTTCAATAACTAATTTCTTCAATGTGGCTTGACGAATTGCATCGTATAATTTAAGTCTGTCTACTTTACCTCTGAATGGGTCTCCTTCCGAGAATAAAATATCTACCGCCATTTCGGCCATTGTACTTGCATGAGTTAGCGTTTGCATACAACCTCCTTTCTCATTTGAGCTCTAGCAACTTTAAGAGAACGATTAACTTCCGCTGGAGTTTTACCGACTTGAGCAGCGATTTCTTTTGTAGATAAGCCATCGCCTACTAGACCATAGAATAATTCTACAATTTCTCTATCGGTTACCTTTAACTTGCAGAGTAATCGATTAATAAACTGTGTAGTTTCCTGTGATTCAAATGGATCAACTGCTTCTGTTCTTAAGATAAGATCACCTAGCGTATTGTCTCCATCCTCGCCGATTGGGCGATCTAGTGCAATATTAGTAAGGTTAATTGATTCACCTGCCATCTTGCGTTTGTATAGATCGTATTCCTGATTTACCGGAATCCTAACTGTTCTTCCATACTCGCAAAGAGAAAGATTTAATCTTTTGCGAATCCAGAATTGGGCATAGGTTATAAACTTTACATTCTTATCTGCTGTAAACTTACGAGCAGCTTCGATAAGACCAGCATTTCCTTCTTGAATTAAGTCTTCAATTGATAAGCCCATACCAATAAACTTATTGGCAAGAGTTACAACGAACTTAAGATTGGCTGTTACTAAAATATCTACCGCCGTCTCGTCTCCAGCCTGAATTCGTCTGGCCAGATTATGCTCTTCTTCTTTACTGATTGGTTTAGAATGCCTATCTAAACTTTTAAAATACTGTGGCAGACCGGCTGCTGTTTCAAATCTTTTATTGCTCATGATTGATTGGTTTTAGATTGTAAATATAACTAATTATTTTGACACTAAAAAATTTATTTTTATAATATTTCAGATAGTGGTACTAATTCTCTAAAATCGGTACCGTTTTCTACCATGTACCATTCTCCGTCAAGAGTAAATACGTATCCGTATTGTTCAACGTCTGACTCGTTGAATACCGCTAACCCGGCATCAAGTCTGGGACTAGGGAGATCTTCACCTCGGTCCCGGTGGTAGGCTACTGTTACTCCTTTTTCTCGTTCTCCATCAAACGAATGCGGAGTACCTGGGGTTGGGGCTGTTCGGGCTCCCAAGATACTAAGATCGCCAAGAGCGATTAGCTCTTCAACTTTTGTTCTGTCTTGATAGAAAGACATTAGGGTTTGACCGACTCCTTCAGGGTAGCCGTCACTGTGGCAGTAAATACTTGATACTGTCTTGTCTGAATTTTCAATTGCGATTCTGCTTCTTGTTGCCATGATTGATTTGTTTTTAAGGGTTGATTAATAATTGATAAAGCAAATATAAGTAATTAAGTTGACACTAAAAAATAAAGTTATTAACAATTTGGGACTAGGGAGAACCGGCCAAAGCCGGTTCCGGCTAGCCGAATATTACGTCTTCAAAGAATACTGTCTGTAAAACTACATCAGCAGTTTCAGCATCGTCTTCTTCATTTATCATATTCATCAAGTGTCTGATTGGAGTTTTAGAAACTCGCTCGTGGACATCCTTGATAGAAATAGAACGAGTATATTCTCCTTCGCATTCGTGATCGACCATTGTAAGTTCTTTACCGTCTTTCAAGAGTCTAAGTAAAACATCTTCGTAACAGATTTGGGTTCCAGGATTTTCCTGCTTTAAGGCACTAGAAGCTCGTTCATAGTCTTGCTTAAAGAAATCCAATTCGATTCCATATCCTTGCACGTAGCCTAGCCCGTTGCAAAGAGCGTTATGAAATATTTCTTCTGATTCGGTTGTGGTTAATTTGATTTCCATAATTGATAAGGTTTTTAGGGGTTGGTTAAATTGATTAAGAATTAAAATCCATGTACTCGTTAAATGCTTCAGCTGTTGCAGTGATTGCCTCTGCTGCTTCAGATCCGGATAATTGATTACCTAAAATATCTTCTAGGATTTGGGTGTCTGAAAAACCCGCTGCGCGAAGTTCTTCTAATATTGTAAAGGCGATTTTTCTGTCTGACATGATTTTAGTTTTTTTAGATTGGTTTAGAATACAAATATAACAAATAGGTTTGACACTAAAAAATTTATTTTCATTTATTTTAAAAATAGTTATTAACAATTAAATTGAGATTAGGGTCCGTACAATTGACTCCAATAAATTTAGGACTGAAATAATAATTTCTCCAACGAGTCTAAACTTAAGTATCAACAGTATTACGATTGCTGCGATTATAATTTTCTTTATCATGAGATTTGGGGTTTAGATTGATTTAAAATAATTGAGTAGAATCGCTTACGCCGATTGGGCGATTTGTATAATGAGGTCCATCCATATCGATTACCTCGCAACGACCCTGCATACCATCCTCTTTTTTATATGAGGTTAATAATCTTTTAGCTTCCGCTATTGAATGGGCAACCACCGTACCTTGCCAAGACCATTGGTCTTTTGGATTTATAATGCCGGCCGCGTAAACTTTTTTAATCTTAACTTCCTGTTTCATAATTGATTTTTTTAGATTGGTTTAGAGTACAAATATAACAAAAAATCCCCAAACAAAAAAATGTTTAGGGAATCTTTTTTCAAAAGTTATTAACAATTACCAGGTCGGTCTAATTCTTTTATACTGTGAATCTCTTCCAGTATAATTTGGGTCAAAGTAATTTAGTTTATCTTTATGGGTTCGGCGGATTCTAGTGAGAGCCATGTTAACTCGCTGTCTAATAGTTTCCGGACTACACTCAAATCGGTCAGCAACGCTTTTATAACTTTGAGGTTCCGAGCCGTTGAGCCCATACACCAAGTTAATCCATTCCCGTGTTTCGGACGTTAGGCCAGCCAACATTGCCTCTATTACTCTAGACCTTTCTTCCTTGTATAGTCCGGAATCTGTTTTATCTGCAGATTCCAATCGGTCTCCAAAGCTCTCTTCGGAATCCTGACCAATTGGATCGTCTATTCTTTTCTCAAAGCCAGTTACTCCTTTAAGGTCTGCAATAACTCGAGTAGAGAGCTTCATTTTATTTTCCATCTTTGGATGGACCTCCGCTGCTTCCAATAATTCGTCAACCGTAACCGGTCTGCCGTGCTTTGCTTCAAGCTCTCGTTCTATCTCATTAAGAGTATTCATAGTGTATCTTGCATTAGAAGGAATTCGGATTACCTTAACGTGATCGTTGATTGCTTCTATTATTGTCTGCTTGATCCACCATACTGCATATGATATAAATTTGTTACCGGTTGCAGGGTCAAAACGGCGGACCGCTTTGGCTAGCCCAACATTACCCTCGCTTATCAAGTCTTCTAGAGTCAAGCTACCTTGTTGCACAACGTTCTGGTATTTCTTTGCAACCGTTACAACAAACAGCAGGTTATGTTTTATAATCTTGGTTACCGCGGTCTCGTCGCCAGCCGCGATTCGTGCAAAGGTTTCAAGCTCTTCTTCCCGGCTTAAGGGTCTGTTTTTTCCAATCTCGTTTACGTACTTATCGTAACTCTCTTTGTTTTCGGCTAAGGTTCTTACGACGTCTTTTGAATTTATGTTTTTCATATTATCTTGTATTTAACTTTGGCTCCTAATACCTGGAAAGGGAACCTGTTAGGGTTCCCAGTCCTGGATCAACCAAACCAATCAAATTTAGTTTCTTATTTAAAGTTATATTACCCATTAGTTGAGATTCCTAGCCCACTAAGTAAATCTTTTAGCACCTTATCCGGCTCTTGTTCTACTCTTATCCGGTTGCTTGTTTCTCTAAGTACACCTTCTAGAATGTCTGCACCGCCCGGTGTTTCTACTGCTCCAATTGCTGCAAGCAAGGTCTTGCCTAACATTAAAATATCCGGCTGGTCTTTACGGATTCCGCCAATTACTAGACTTTGAGCCAAGTCAGTTAAGTCTGTAATAATCTTTTTCTTTTCTAAATCCCGTGCTTCCATATCCTTTATATCTAGTTGGTTATAATATTATCTTACCCAAATATCTTAATAATAATTACACTAATTAAGATTCCTATTACTGCTATACTTGCTAATTTAGCAGAGAGGTCTAGTTGATCGGGTCTCTTGCCCTGGTTATCGTGTCTCATCTCTTTGGTCTTTAATAATAATTATACTATACCAAAAAAGCGCAGCTGACTGGCCGCGCTTTTTATAATGTAGGATTACTTGTACCTTAGTCTTCCACTGGAATTAATGAGTCACACTCTCCAGAAATATAGAACAAGTTCTGCACTGCGCAACTTATATCTGAACCGCGATAGACCTCATAACCGTCTCGAGCTTTGATCTCTCTATTTCGTGTAGCAACAACTTCTTCTAATGTTGCATAGTGTTTCTTCTTTAAGAGTTTTTTCCAGAACGCCATGTTATCGGCTTGGACTGCTAGCCCTTGTTTTACTGTGAATTCTTTTTTTGCCATGATTGGTTTGGTTTTTAGGGGTTTAGATTGTAAATATAACAAAAGGGTTTGAGACCTGAAAATAAAGTTATTAACAATTATAAACTTTATTATCTAAGCTTACCAAATTATTAAATCGGGTTCCATCCGCAACCGAACCTTGAAAGATCCAATTGGGTGTTACTCTTGGATTATAAGAAACCCGATCTAGTTCGTTTATCTTTGAAATCGTTGGTACCCTAATTTCTATGCTCTCACATAGTATCCAAGAGCAGACAGTTTTATTTGCTCCTTGAAATATTTTAAGTGCAGTGGACCTTTGATTTTTTAACACGCAACCTGCCATTACGAGTTGAACCTCCTTTGGCGAGTGGTATGATACATTACCGTCCGGTCTTTCAATCTTCCATTTCATAAAGTTTTTACCGGCTCCTAAATTAAATCGAACTTTGATACTCTTCATAGGCTTAAGGATTAATTAATAATTTAACCACCTGACATTGTACAAAACCTGTGCTTACGGTTCTGACTGGTTTACTAACGATCTTATTCTCGACTAAGAACTTTAGGATTCCTTCGTTCTCTGAATAATCTTTTATTACAGTTTCTCCTTCTTCCAAACTTGCTTCCGGTATATTTACCGTAGCTACTAGAAGGTCTTCACCGAACGTTGCATCTACAACAGTAATTGCAGTTCTTCCGTTTCCATGGTATTTACCAAACTCAAGTGTTACTTGATATTCGTCTTCTCCAAGTTCTAATTTGTATTCTTGCATAGTTGATTTGTTTTATGGGTTGATTAATAATTAATTAGGTATAACACTGGGACTAGGGAGTCTTTTGACCGTTGAGCTTATATACCCTTTCCCAAAACTCGTTGAAGCCTAGGGTCTCATCCGGTAACACTGTGCTCTGTAGTCGTGGACCGCCGCCAAATTCCAAGTTTACTGGGGTTCCGGCTGTCTGGTCAAGACCGGCTAATCGTTCGATAAATGATTTGATTTTCTTCTTCATGGTTAAGTTTGGTTAAGGGTTAATTAATCTTGACTTGAGGCAAACATTTTCTGGCCAGTAGTAATAAATTTATCGTACGCGGCCGCGCCCATTGACTCTTTAAGTTTCTGCTTTAAGGCATTTAACTCTTTTACTTTCTCAAAAGACTCGAGCCATTTGTTGGCGTCCATTAGTTCTTTAACTTGCCAATTGGTGTCTAACACCTGGCTGAAAATTAGCGATTGTTCTTCTGTCATGTTTGGTTGGTTTAGATTGGTTAATACAAATATAAGTATAATTTTTGACACGGAAAAATAAAGTTATTAACAACTGGGACTAGGGAGACCGAGCCGGCCGAGTCTAAATAGACTCGATCGGTGTAAAGATTTCGGCAATGTTGAATTCTTCTCTTTGTGCGGCGGCTACCATTCTCTCCAAGCATACTGGGCCAAGAGCGGTGTGGATAGATTCCGGATGGGTAAGCGGTAGTCCGCATTTGCAACATCTACCTTCATGGAAGAGTCCAACTCGACCGCGTAAGATTTCAGGATTTTTGATTGCGGCTACGATCCAGCCCAGAGCACGGGCTAGGCGAGAGTCCGGCTGAACTCCGCGACCAAGTTTGGTTCCCATATCCTCCGCGAACAGGGTACCTGCAAAATCCATGCCGGTACGACCGTCGTTAAGTAAAGAAATGTACACGTAGAAAATTGGCAGCATTTTCTTGCGATCTTGCTTGTCGCGCAACTGCTTGATTTTAACTGTCATGTGGCTGCCTTCTGCAAGATTGCGAAAGGTAAGCACCGCTCTGCCCGCTAAGGCAAGTTTTGGAAGAGCGAGTGGGTTGAGGTTCGGACGGGGAGTTGATTGGTTTCTCATAGTTGATTTTTTAGATTGGTTGATAGAGTAAATATAACAAATCTATTTGAGACTAAAAAATTTTTAGTGAATTATTTTAGAAAAAAGTTATTAACAATTTGCGGAACTCGTTAAAGAAAAAAGGTCCCCAACTAAAAAATAGTTAGGGACCTTTTCAGAAAAGATTTGGTTAAGAGTTATCTACGTTTACATTTAACTAGAATAAAATCTTCTACCCATTGGCCGCTTGTCCAGGCCTGCTTGACCTCGGCTTCGGTGTAGGAAAAATTATGTCTTCCAGCCCAGTCTTCTACCATTTTTAGATAGGGCCAAAATCCTGGATCTGAATCCCGGTCTTGACCTCGGGTCCGGTCAATCTTTTCTTGTACCCTGTCTTCTGTTCCGCCTTTGCGTCCGCCTTTTCCCATACCAATTATTTCTTAGTTAAGTCTTTTCCGGATTTAGGTACCAACAATTGGATTAGGAATACTAGACCCCAAGCCTGCAGTGCAGAAATCTGCGCAACACCTGTAAAAATTTCTGGAATCAACCAGTTCCAGAGCCATTTAACTGGAAAAGCCATTATTACCGAGGCTGCAAATCCAATCGCGAGCGCTCCAAGTAACTGAACAATCTGTTCTTTTCTATTTTTCATATTGTATTATATTTTATATTTCTGTATAAGTATATCTTACCATAACCAAGGTTCTTCTCTTCTAGACTTTAGGAGGGCTTTAACCCTGCGGTAAAGAATCTTTTTTTCTACCCCAACCTTTTTCTCCAATAGATCTGCTAAGATCCAGTTCCAGTCAATTAGACCTGGTTTTTTTAGCGCGGTCTCAAGAGTCTGGTCGATTATATCCTTTGGTCTCTGTAACATTCTTCTTCCTCAAATTTTTCCCAACCTAACTCTGCCAGTCTGCGGGTTATTTCATGCGCCCATTCAAACTCTTCTCGGTCTATTGCCTCGGCTCTTGCGAGGATCAAGGCTTCAACAACTCTGCTCCCTAAATACTCTTCTAATTCCGGATACCAATCCGCCGCCGTGAGACTTGAATCCCGGACTTCAGATTCCAAACCGCGAATTGCCCATGCTATTTGGTGCCAGTCCCGGCCAGACTTCTCGAGAATTCTTAGAAATTCTGCAACCAAGGTTTGTAATAACATCTTCTTCCTAAATTATATTTTACAGAAATCTTATACTCTATCCAACCACAAAGTTTAGATCCAAAAAAATGCATAGGCTAAAGGAGTTAAATGCTTTTTTCTCTAGAGCAGGTTAGGTTAAGCTTAACTAACTTTCGGCGGGGTCTAACCGATTTCGGCGGGGTACAGTACAACCGATTCCGGCCCAGGTTAGGCTAAGCTCGGCTGGTCTCTAGCGCAGGCCAGGTCTGGACAGGCCTAAGCCCGGCCGGAGTTTGGCTAGCTAGGAGCAGGCTCCATGCTCGGTACCGAGCTAGCAACTGGCCAGCCGGCTCCTGGCCTGCCACCGGGCTAGCTGTCCCGGGAGCAGCAAAAAGTGAACTACTCCCGGCCCAGGAGATGCCCTGGAGGCTGCCCTGGAGGTCACTACCGGAGCTGCCCCAGGCTCACAATATAGCAGCCCGGGGTGACTCCGGGAGGTGCCCCAGGAGTGACCTTGCTGACATAAAAAAAGTACTCCTGGAGGCCGGCCGCAGCACTTTACTTTTTTCCGGTTTCTCCACGGACCAGGATTCACCGACAATACCAATGTGCCCAAGAGCTATTCTGAAATTCTCCCCGGGCCCGGGCCGGTTTGCTGGGCTCATTTGGGAGGTCACCCGCTACCTGGAGCAAATTCTCCCCCGGGTTGGGGTCTGCTTATACAGGCTAATAGATTAAATAAATCGTGGAGCGGGCTCCTATAAATAATACCATGAAACAGTATATTGATCAATTTCATAAGTTTGCACTAACCGAGGCTTTAAGTCTTTCACCAGAGGCTCAGCACCTGGTAAATCTAGCTAGGCTTAACCAATTGGGTATCGCAGAGAAAGGGCTCAGGGTTATTAAAGCAAGCTTACGTTGGGAAAATATTGGGCTTAAAAATCCACTATACGGTAATCCAGAACCTTTTGTTATTTGGCAGCGTTATGAAAATTGGCCGGCGGATCTGGCTCAATCCAAAGCTGAAGAAGACTCTTGGGTAGATTTTCCACAAAGTATTCCAGGCTTCATGGAGGCTTATGGTCGTGAAGGTGATACTGAAATCGTTGATGAATGGTTACTAGATGAAGCCTACCAACACGATGCGGATGTCTTATGGATAGCAACCGACAATATCTGGAGATTTGTGGCAACTGGCGAATTTCTACCCCCATTAAATAAACTATAACTATGAAAAACTACATAACCTCATTTAAGCTATTTGAAAATACTGAACTTAACTATGCCCGGCTTATCCAATTGGGTATTGCAGAGGTTCAACCCGACCGCCGAATTGATGGTCAACGCCCGCATATCAAGGATCTAGACCGTGCCAGGGACCTGGTTGCGGGGTCAAACCCATTGGGCCGAGCCGTGAGTATGAGTAAATTAATTACTGACCCGGAAAAATTGATACGCCGAGCAAAAGCAGTCGCCTCTGAAATTCATCGCCAGCGACCAGAAGAGTTAGGTACAATATTTGCACCGTTTGCAAAACGGTTACGCGAATTAGGCTTTAATGAAAATGGGGTACAGTTAATAATGCAGTATGGGTTGGGTAACCGCAGATAAAATTGGGCGTGCCTGCACCGCCAAGGTTACCCCCTTGGGCGGGCCGGAAAAAAGAAAAAGAGAAAATGTTGAAACCATTCCAGGCTTGGATAACTGAAGCCTACCAAGAAAAAGCAGAGCACAAGGTTCCTCTACACGAGGCACTGCAATACCACCTAGTGGCCGGCCTCTCGGTTTGCGAATCAGTATTTAGACCCGGCAGTCTTGCCCATCAGCGCTTAATCGTTGAGGCTCGAAGGGTTTGGCAAGCTGGAGAAATTAGCCTGTCTAGTATAGATCAGGACCTGTTTAGGGATACCGACCTGGGCCTAACTGCCCAATTTGAAGGCACAACTATCCTACTCGACTTTCCAATTTTTGAAGCCGAATACCACGGTAAAACCGTAGAAATCGGTAAACCTCAACGCGGTGGAGCCAAGAAATATCACGTCTACGTAAAGAACCCGGCCACGGGTAAAGTCAAGAAAATTGCATTTGGCGATGTTCACGGCGGACTTACTGCAAAGGTTAGTAATCCGGCTGCGCGTAAAAGCTTTGCAGCTCGCCACCAGTGCCATCTTAAAACGGACCGCATGAGCGCAGGTTACTGGGCTTGTCGTATTAATCGCTATGCCCATCTTTGGGGTGGCAAAACTTACCCAGGTTTCTGGTAGCATTAATCAACAAGTTGTGTTTAACCGTAAAAAGAATCCAGCTTATGCAAAAAAGATGGAAAGCGTTAGAGCTGAAGTAAAACGCCAACTTGGTAAAAAGTAATAAATGATGCAACTTCCATTTCAAGAAACCCAAATTACTGGTGAAATCTCAGTCCGAAAATTCAGTGCCGACCTTGATCGGGAAGAACTTACTTGGCACCGTGATGATGAAGATCGGGTAGTTGAATCACTAGGCCAAACTGACTGGCTCATTCAATTTGAGAACTGTTTACCAGTTGTCCTAACCAAACCGGTCATTATTCCAAAAGGTGAATGGCACCGACTGCTGCAAGGCACTGGTGATCTAACTGTTCAAATCACAAAAAAGGGAACCATTAACTGATTCCCTTTAGACTGTTGTAAGTTGCTAAACTTATGCAACTACCTTGCGACCGCGTACTTTATCGTACATACGATTCACAATTTTAGTATTTTGGTGACGACCGTTTACTACTCCACTTACGTAAGTAGGGGTCACATTCAATTCAGCAGCAATTACCTGGTTATCTCCACGACGCTTACGGCCTGTGATGATTTCCAATTTTTGTGGAATTGATAATTTTTTGTAGCTAGCACCTTTACGGCTATTAGTACTACGAGAAACAGTTGCAACTACTGGAGTTGATACTGCCTTTGCTGCTACCTTGGTAGTAGACTTTGTTTTTGATGTTGACTTTTTCATCTTTTTGATTTAAAATTATTACTTAGTTAAAGTACCTAATCCATTTTAAAATTGGTCGACCCTAGATAAATAATCAAAATATCTCTTTAAAAATGAAACAAATCAAACTATTTAAGCAATACTTGATCCAGGAATCAGACAATGAGGCTAACCTAGCAAGACTTAGGGAATTGGGAATTGTCGAGCCTGAGTCGTTTGACAAAAGATACCAAAAGGTATTAGATGAATGGGGTAGCGATCCTGAGATTAATGCCGCAATTCGCAAACTAAAAGAGAGAACTGGCCAAATTATTGATAAATTCATTGACCGTCGTACTGAAGATGAATGGTCTAGATTTATGGATGATCTATATAATGGTGAAACTGTATACGATATGGGCTGGCTTGAATATATTATAGTTAATGATCTTGCCGACTAAAACCAGTAAGTATCAAATAGTACAAAAGATAAATAATATCTAGAAAATAATTACTCTATAATATAATGAAGAATCAAATAATTAAAAGCTATACTAATTGGCTACTTGAATCACTATCGCTAAATGAAGCGGTTGACCAAGCAACTATTCAGCAAATGGCCAAGAATCAAGACCTTAATGGACTTTACGAACTATTAATTGCAAACGATGACGAAGCAACAAAAGCCTTACCTAATTACAAGTCAGTAACGGAATGGTGGAAACGCGGCGGTGCTGATCTTAGTCTATGGAAAAGTTTAGTAAAAACTGGAGGTGCTGCAGCCCAAGATAAAGCAAATTCTGCTAAAAGTATGTATTTTTGGATAGGCGGCTTTATTGCTGGTGGTAAAACAACAACAACTGGTGCATCAAAATATAACTATATTTCAAATATTGAATCATTAGTTAATGCAATTCCGGCAGCAGCTGCTACAATTTCAGCAATTAATCCAGCTGACCAAAAATTTGCAAACATAGGAACTACTGCAAAAACTGCATTATCTAATCTAATTACCAGTTGGAAAAATGCTGCCAGTATTGCTACTGAAATTTCAAATTTTATTAAATTAATTAAGGGTAAAGGCTTCAACCTTAATCAAAGTGCCGCAACTATGCTTATTCCAACCGCTTCGTTAGCCGGCTCTTACACAATGGACGGTAAACAAGTTTCATTTGCTGACTATTTTAAAGGATATGCTAATGCCTTATCAACCACTGGTAAAGTTACTGGCTTTTCAAATCATCGCTGGGGCACAGACATTTCAGAATTAACTCTTGATAGAGTAAAAGCAAATATTCAGACACTAACCTCTGCCCTTGGTTCACAAGCAACAATTTCTCAATATTTTAGTGCAAACCAGACAATGACGCCTGAAAATAAGAAAATAATTATGGATGCGCTTGATGCAAAAGTTAAAGAGCACATTGTAAAAGCTGCTAAATCCGCTAAGCCTGGAACACCTGAACTTACTGCTGATCAAGCAATTAAGCTTGCAACTAATTTATCAATTGTACCAAAGGGATCAGCAATTACAGTACAGCCATCAGCTACTCCAGCTGCCCCAGTATCAACAACACTAAACGGAACTTTTCCAGAAGCAAATGGAGACTGGAATTCTGACGGACTTAAGAAGTCAGTTAATTATTTTCCAGACGATTCAATCGATATTAAACCAGAAATGCAAACTGCATTAAATACTGCAGTTAAAAATGCAGTAGACGTAATTACACAGGATGGTGGTAAAATTACAGCAGTTAGAGTTTGGGGAACATCTTCTACCAGTATTGTACCAAGTTCGTATGATAAAGCAACTAAGAAACCTAGTTTAAAAGATTATACAACCCAAAAGAATATCGATCTTGCCCTTGACCGATTAACCTCTTTAAAAACTGCGCTTAACTCTGCATTTACAACAGCCGGAGTTGATGCTGCAATAATTAAACCAGCTGATGCAAATAGTCAAACTTTACCAAATAATGGTGATCCAGCCGTTAAATGGAATAAAGAACAATATGCGAATAGAGCAAATGATCCAAAATTACAGGCGGACTATGAAGATAAATTTGGTAAATACAGATTTGCATTTGGTCATTTTGCAATAGACTTTACTAAAACCTCAATACAACCTCAAATAACTGAGCCAATTGCAACCTCTTCTTCTAATTGGGACGTACGCATTGGATGGGCTGATGAATCTACCACTATTAAATTACCGGGAATACCAGGATTAGGCTCTAGTACTGGTACAAAAGCACCAGGCAAAACTAGCTCAGTTGGTTGTCCTAAATTTTAAAAAGTTTTAGCTACTAAACCGGTTCCATAAAAGGACCAAGTACTAAGTTCGCCAAAGATACTTTTACGGATTGGGCTCTGTTTTACAGTTAAGGCAAAGGCAATATGAGTAATGTCACGGGTCATTAATATGGCTCTATGCCCTTCTGAATTCATCCATTGACTAAAAATTAACTGAACCGCAGAGTCTTCGGTAATTTTAGTTGGTGAATCTGTTGCAAAACGACCAGCACAAATTTCACCAACTGCTCCAGTAAAAATATTAAGCCATTTTGAATTATATTTTTCAATACGTTGCATTGGCCCAACGTATTCTGTAGTTTCTCCAGGTTGGATTTCATATTCAATATGATCAATTTTATCTTTTGCAACCTGGTATCTATTATGAAATTGAGCAGCCGAATCTAACAGGGCTGAATAAACTACCGGACTAAGATTTTCTTTAGCTCTTTCAATATTTGTTAATCTAATTAATTCTAATTCCTGAGGAGTTTGTGAGAATGCATTGATTCCAAAACTTAAAAATAATATTGAGATTAAAGTTTTCATAATTAGAGTATTTGATTAAGATTAATATACTCCTGATATTAATAAAATTTCCTTAATAAATAAAAAATATGAAAACTTTTAAATTTTTATCAGTAGCAGTACTTGCTCTACTACTGTTCACCAGCTCAGTTAAAGAGCCCAGTCCAATAAAATTAGAACACACAGGTTATACTTCCTATTACAGTAAAACCTTGCACTATCCATTAAAGGTTGAATGGTGGGATACTAAAGCCAGACTTGAGTGTCCAGCCACTAAGGTTGCACGCAAAGATCAATTTGCACCAGACCCACTATTACCAGCAGAAACTGACTTAATGGATGATTATGTAGGTTCAGGTACTGATCGAGGTCATATGTGTCCAGCCGCAGATAATCAGTGTAGTGCTGAATTGCAAAAGGAGTGTTTCTATTTTTCAAATATGGCACCACAATATCATTCCTTAAACGCCGGAGACTGGAAAAATCTTGAGGGCCGAACTCGCGAGCTAGCTACTGAATTTGATTCAGTAATGGTTTGGTGTGGCTCGACTGGAGCAGCTAAAAAGATTGGTTCAACCTCGGTACCACTTAAATGTTGGAAAGTTTTATTTGTTAAAAAGACAAAAGTTTGGGAATATTATATTTTTAATAATACGCCAGATAAACCAGTTGGACTAGAGCATTGGAAAGTTACAAAAGCCCAGGTTGAGAAATTAACAGGCTATAAGTTTACAACCAAATAAAATATTTCACTTACTAGATGACACTGGCCACTATTTAACGGGTCAGTCAATAGTAACCTAACCCAAATACTAAATCATCTCAGATCACATTAAAAAAGCCGGGAATCCGGCTTTTGGTGTTTATAATAACGTATATAATGATTTTAATTGATCCATTATGCTCCAGGTTTGGTTTGAGGTTTCTTAGTTAAAGCCGCAATCTCTTTGTTAGTTTGACTTGTTGTATTTGTAATTGCTGCAATTGTAGTATTTGTTGCCTTTGATGCTACATAGTGTTTAGCAGCGGTTTTAAGTAAAAGTTCACCAGTTTCACCAGCTGCTCCGTGTGCTCCCAGTTTTAATGGATTAAGCTTTGCTAGAAATTGTAAAAATTTATTAATTGAGGCTGGAATACTTTTGGTTATTATTTCTCCTAATTTAGTAATTGCAATATCAATTGATCCAAATTTACCAATAACCCATTCGCCTAATTCTGAATTTTTAAATGATTTAATTTTTTGACCAACCCATTTTCCAATAGCTTCAACCATTCCAAGCAAAACTTTAATTTTAGCTGACACGTCTGGGGCAACAGACTTTGCTAATTTAAAAGCAGTTGGGTTAGAAAGGCCTTCAGTAAAAGCTGTCATTACTATTTTAATTTGAGCCTTTAGTGCAACCGCCAAAGCTTGAGCTCCGCTAATTGCAGCAACGGATGCTAGTGTTATTAAGCCTTGCATATTTAAAGAAACCTTTTCAGCTTCAGTATTTGCAACTTTTGCTTGCAGCGTATAGGAAATTGCATGAATTACGTCAATTATACTGCCTGAACCTGGAACCCATGAATCAGCAACTGCGCTAATCACATCAACTCCAAGATGAGCTAAATCATCCCATCCCCAATCTTCATTGAGTTCGTGTTCTCGTGCGTTTGTCCAATCGCTATATTCTAATAGGTACTGCATTAAAATCCTTCAACATTAGGTAAATCATTACCTGGTTCAAAGTCCTCTTCTTCAGCTTCACAATGCTCTTTACAGTCTGAGCAAATTCCGCCTTGCATGATTGGTGCACCACAACAATTTGATTCGCCAGTTTCGTATGCATCATATGGATGCCAGCTTTCGTTAAGAAAATCTTTAAAATTTTTTATAATTGACATTGTAAGTTAGTTATTTTATGGTTCAACTTGGTCTTCTTCATCTTCGATACCAAGAGCCATTGAATTAAATTTATTCCAGGCAGTAATTGCAGCTTTCATGGTTTTATTAAGCTCAATTAAAGAGGTCTTTAATTCTTCAACTTTTGTTTTATCAGCTTCTTCAACTGGGTTTTTACGAATGTCTGCTGGAATTTCCAAAAATTCGCCTTGTTTTTCTTTAAATGCTTTAATCGCGTCTCTACGAGCTTTGTCTAAAGTTTGGTATTCTTCAATTTCAGACTCGGCTGATACGATTTCTGGTTCAGATGGAAGTTCTGGAGTAGTTGCTGCTGGAGTTTCGGTGGTAGCTGGTAAAGCTGCTGCATCCATTGTTGCCGGTACTTCTGGAGTATCCGTTGGCACCTGTTCGTTTGCTTCAACTTTTTCAGATTCTTCAATCCATTGTTGATATTTATGAATCATTACTATTGATTTTCTTATTATTTATCTACGCTAGGGATAAATAAAACAGAATGGCAACGATTGTAAACTTTAATACATGGGTATCTGAAAATATTGAGCATCCAAGACCTCTTAAGCAATTAGGCGATCTTGGTATTAATCGTAAATTCGGCAGAAACCCTCATACCGGTGACAAATATGAAACTGAACTGTTTCCAATGTTCCGTCGGTTAAAGACTAGAATAGCCGCACTACCTAAGAAACCAACGCTAGAAGAATGGTTCGCAATGATGCAGAACTCAGATAATCAATTTTATTCAATGGTACAGGCGGATACTTTAGCTCAACCTGATGTACGCGAGTTATGGAGAGACTTAACTGGTCAACGTGCTTCAAAGATGAAGCGTTATAATTTATCAGAATCGGCAGAACCTACTGCTTGGAAAAGTAAACTTGATCCAGACTGGACAGTTATTGCCTTGTGGCCAGAGGATTCTCTATATAAAGATTTTGCAAAGATCTTTAACTATTTAGGAATTGCATTTGCAGATCTTTCTTCAAAAACAATCTATATTGACGGAGTAATAATTGAGAGTCAAAACTTAACAAGTGATCACATACTTGCAATTGAGGCTCATGAAATTGCACATTTTGAATTAGATCACTCAGCGTCTAAATACGATCGAGCAAATCAATATGATGAACGCCAAGAAATGGAAGCTGACTGGTTTGGTATTAGACTACTTAAACTAAAAAATGCAGTGGATGCAGCTGATCTTTTAGAAGATCGTTATGAATTATATTATGGCGAGCCTTCATCTACTCTTGAAAAGACTGACGATCTTGAAACAGTTCTTAATAACTACGTCAACTAAAAAAAATATAAAATACAATGAAAATTTCTAAAATCGGAGATGTTAAACGTTTTTCATTTGGTGAAATGACCTCAAACGATAATGGTAAAACTTCAGGTACTTCAGTTGCTGGTCTCTATATTATCTTTATTGGGGGCTTATGCTTCTTATTAGGATGTATTGACAAGTTATGGATTAGTAAATCAATTGATGTTATTACTCAAGCAATAACCTTTACCTTAATTGGAGCAACTCTACTTGGTGTTAAAAATGTTATGAATGGTAAAAAACCAGCAGCAACAGATTTAGTAGAGGCACCAGCTGAATCAACTTTGCCAGAACAACTTAATTCATAATTAAAAACGAATCTAATAAAAATAGCCCTAATATTAGGGCTATTTTTGTTTAGTCAGTATCGTCCTGTTTACCATTTGTTATTTCCTTATAATAGTCCCAAAGCTCTTGGCAACTTTCATAATTTTCTTTATATTCTAAATATCCAATTACTTCAAGAACCTCCTTCCAATAGGTTGAGGTAACTCCTTTACTGTCAATATCTTTATACTTTTTGATCCAGGCTTCTTCGTTTTCTACGTAGTCTCGTACCATCACCATATCCAATTTTTTGACGAGGCAGTACCTCTATAGTATATTTAACGTCGACCTCAAGTAATTCTTTAAAGCACTTAACAAAATCGTTGGTGTGTAAACTTAGTACTGAATTATAGTCATCATCTCGATATCCGCCAAACAGTGCACATGAAACTGGCAATGGCCGACCTAATATTTTATCCATGCCTTTTACCCATTTCCAAAAAAGAGTTGAGCATGCAGACCAATGATCAGTATCACATTGTCTGCCTAAATTATCATCTGCGTGAGAATCTGCTCCGTGACACCAAACCACATAATGAATTTTATTATTTAGAATAGCATATTTTAATCGCTCTAACCATTTTGCAAGATCGGCTAAATAGTCAGAGTCATATCCTTCTGGATTAATATTAAAATCTAATGGAACTGCTTTATTTAAGTTTTTACAAAATGCACGACTGTCTTCAATTGAATTTCCAAAATGGCCATCTAAATCTAAATAGGCCCCACTTAATCCAAATTCATTATAGATTTTAAGTGATGCAATTACTTGACCACTAAATGTACAGAAACCGCTACCTCCACTTGGTCTAGCATGGTGAAATCCGCTAGTTGGACTGAAACTAACCTGTTTTGGATTAACTATTGAATTTCGAATTGCTGCATATAGTGATGAATTTGTATATCTAATTGAGTCAGCAAACTGTTTTGACCACGCTAATGAATTTGAACAGCACAGACCGGTCCCATTAAAAAAATCGTCCACGTAACTTTTATGATGAGCCATTCTAAAATCAGTTTTAGTAAATGGTTTAAAGTCATCAGTTATTGAAAAATTGCCGAGAAGTTTTTTCTGTTTTAAATATGCCAACAGAAGTTTAGGTTTTAATGGAGACTTACTATAATTAGAAGTCTTGTCATTTTCTAAAACCTGTTTTGGCGTATAAAAAGTTTTTATTTTCTTTGATCTCATACTTAATATAATATACCACAAAAGCTTAGATACTTTCGATTGCATATTATATTACCACTAACCTAAATCAGTTGGTTCATCTTTAAAAAATTTATCTAATTTATCAAGATGTTCAAATAATTCAGCTGCTCCAATTGGGGCAGTATCTAATTCAGATTTTTTAATTATATCAGTTGTAAAACTATAAAGAACCAATTCGCTTAATATTGTTCGGATAAAATCAAAAAATTGCCAATCAGTTATTCCACTAAATAGTGCATCATCATGTTTATCATCATCATAATATTCTAGGAAATCATCGATCACAATTGACGTATCTAATAATTGATCAACTGTTATATCATAAATGCTATGGAGTTCGTCCTCTGATCCATCATCTTCTTCATCAATAATTTCTAGAGCTAGTAGGGCTGAAAATGTGTATATTTTTGGATCATCTATATCAGGTAAAGGTTTTACTTTACCCATCCACAATAGACAAATTGCATCTATTTTAAGATTATGCGGCTCAGCCGGTCGACTTAACAATTCTATAAATAGGTCTTCAACTTGCACGCCATTAAGATATGCAAGAAATACAAAATTTAATTGCTCAGAATATGGAGTTAACATATTAATAATGTCTCTTAAGGTAACATTTTTTTCTATATGAACTTCATATGGTAAATACCAAGTAATAGGTAAGCTCGTATCAGCAATATTTCGGTCGATCCATTTTTCAGAAGTTTCATCCCAAAATGAAACTAGGATAGAGTATTTAGTAAATGTGAGTTTTTGCATGATCCAAATCTTTTTAAGTATTCTACTATGGTTATCTAACCGGATTCAAGAATAAATAACTAAAAAGTATTTTTTATATAATTATGGCAAAGTCTTTTATAGAAACAATTAATGAATCAAATATTAATCAGGGTGGGCTAGTTGATGAAATGGGAGTTAAACGCCCTGAACGATTAGCGGGCAGTCATATTGGTAGAGCTAGACAGGAAACCGTTACTCGTAGACAGCAGCTTGCAAATCAGCCAGTTCGTAGAAGTTACGCAGAAGTTGCTGCTGAGTTAACTCGTGCACTAAAGCAGGTTACTAGACTTGAGATTACAATGGAAAAGCCTAGTAATACAAGAGACTACTATCCAAGATTTCCACAACCAATTGTTGATTTACTTAAAGAACTCAAGCAGATTGATGAAGGTAGAATGAAAGATGATTTTGGTAAATGGAGAGATGTTTATCCATCAGGTACTTCAATTTATCTTAGAACTGAAGAGCCAAGCTCATTTCAACGAAGCCATTTCCCAAATGATGGAATTAGACCTGCGCTTAGGGGTACAGGATTAGGTTATAAATTGTACAGAACACTATTAAAATATGCGGGTTATATTTCATCAAACTCAAGTGGAACTCCTGAAAAGGACAAAGCTTGGGGATCATTATTAGACTATAAAGCAAATCCAGATGGAACACCATCAGTCGATGATGCCTTAGCCATAATTGGTCCAGGTAGTTGGATGGCAATGGATAAAGGTATAAGCACTCAATCAAAAATTGATGTAGCTGAAAGATTTATTGAACGCCAAATTGGTTTTAATAACACAAAACCCGACAGATTTGATATTGATGATGAGCTTCTTTCAATTTTACCTGATACATTTTTAACAAAATTAGATGATGCTTATTTGGCTTCATTAGGCCGAGACGGCCGTGTACCAAATGAGAGATTAACCTCAATTAATGCAGCTAGATCAGAAGTACAGCGCCTTGACAGAGAAAGAGCAGAACGCCAAGCAATTGCAGATAGAGAGCGTAGAACTCGTGAAGAGGCTGAAACTCGACAACGTCTTGCTTCTCGTATTACACAATTTGGCGCAGAGCCAGATGCAGAATGGCAAGTTGGCGACTTTATTGTAGTTAAAAGCTATCTGTATGATGCAAGTTATGGTAGCTTACCAATTAGGTATGTGGTTGATGTACGTAACGGGACTTATATTGCTGTAAATATTAATGATGCTATCCGAATTGAGGCTGGAGAGATTACACCAGGAAATGCAAGTGATACTCGAACAACTGATGATAAATCAACCTGGGTTAAAGTAAATATTGAAAGTATTCCGGACTTAGATAGAGTTAACCTAACCCCAGCTGGTAAAACATTTATTAGTAATAGATTACGTCCTGAAGTAGTTCAACAACGTCGAGATGCTGAAGCTCAAGCAGAAAGAGAACGTATTGAAAGAGATCGTTCTCAAAACTTGGCCAGAACTGCAGATAAAGCCCTATTTGGTAAACTTGATTTTACTGGAGCTGAATTAAAACAGGCTGTTAATAATCGCCAAACTTTGGATAATCTTGACCTGCTTAAGAAAATCAGAACTGGTAATTTTGCAAAATTTGTAGTTCTAGCAGAACCTCAACAAGCAACCCTTAGAGGAGCCGCTGGCGTTCCAGTATTTGTAGCAGTTGAAAAAATAGGTAGAGCAACACGGTCAGTTGAAAGTCCACAGGAATTAATCAGTAATCCGCGTAATATTAGCTTGATTAATGTAGTTACCGGTAAAACAGTTGAAGGTCCATTTGTTGGAATGGGATTAGTTGCCCTAAGTCTTGAACCAGTTACAGAACAGGATAAATTAATGGCCAGAGCTGGAGATCATTATTATATTGCAAATCACCAAAACAATTGGGGTATTTTATCTAAATGCGATTATACAACCAGAAATACTGCAAATCAGCCGTTTATTTACTTACGAACATTTGGTGGAGCTGAAAGACCTACTCCAGTTAGATTGGATCTTTTAAGAAAGATAACTGACCGAACTGAGATTGCCTAAAGTACAATTGGCGGATTCTTCTTATAGAATTCTGCTAATCTTTCTCTGAATTTAAAATAGTATTCTCGCATTTCGCTAGAGTCCATTCTAAAATGTTGTGGCGCTAAGTTTACTTCATTTGAAATCCAAATTCTGCAAGTAACTGTTTTAACCTGCATGCGGTCCCAAACCGCAACTGAATATGCTGCAACTTGATTTTTATAGTCTTCAATCCATTTTTCTTCCTTGGGTTTACGAGCAGTTTTAAAATCTACAATTGCATGGTCACCGGTTATTAATTCAGAAACATTATCTACAGTACCAGCAAATCCACCGTCTCTTGCGGTCCATAGGAATCGCTCTTGAGCAATTACCCGTTTAATTTCGTCAAATGAATTTGATTTTATAAAATTATAGAAGAGCATGCCGCCTACAATTTTTGCCCGATTATCAAATTGATCAATCTCATCATCTATTCTGGCCAAGGCCAGGGTGTCCTCAAGTCTGTCCTTAGCAGACATTGACTGTGGCAAATTAAGATAAATTTCGCATAGTCTGTGCATTACCGTTCCACGGTTAGCTGCATCTTGACCTATTTGATCAGCTTTTTGATGACCTATCCGGTTTCTCCAAGCATCAAGCCCAGATTTATCAGAGGTATCTCCAAGCACAGAAGTTACACTTGGGAAAGTTCCCAATATTCCAGTTGAATCAGATACTTGATAGTATCGAAATCCATTCAGCACAACTCTTTTAATTGATTCAGGCATTAGATAAATAACTTTACAATATAGTACACAATAAATATTTAAAGTTTAACATGATTAAAACATTTACCGAATTTAATTCAACCATCAATGAAGATGGTTTTTGGGACTGGCTAACCGGTAAGAGTGAAAAAGGCGATACTAAAACTCAAGGAAATACTGAAAACCAAGGTGTACTTGATGCAAAAGTTGCCGACTTTTATAAAACCCTTGAAGACTTTGCAAATTCAAATAAATCAGTTAATACTCAACTTTCAGGCAAGTTTGAATATTCTAAAATGGTTGAAAATATTCAACTTGCATTAGAATTTTTAGGATATAAACTTGAAAAATACGGAGTAGATGGATATTTTGGCCCAGAAACGGCTGCTGCTATTGATAAATTTAATTTAGAAACTCTACCTAAAATAGAACATATTTAATATGCTTAAAACGTTTAACCAATTTACTAAAATAATTAATGAAGCAGCTGACGAAATTATTGATATTTCAGCTGAGTCACAATATGCTAGAAAAGGAGAACCTCTTGCATCAAATAATTTTTTCATAATTCACCATACCGCTGGTCGTGGAACTGCATCTGGCGTTGTTGGCGTTTTAAATTCTAGAGGTAAATTAGGCGTACAGTGGGTGGTTGATAGAGACGGTACAATTTATAAAACACTTCCTTCAAATTCAAGAGGCGCTCATGTTGGAGCATCTGACGGTTATCGTGGAGCACCTCCAGGAATTTCAAATTCAAATGCCCAAGGGGTTGAAGTTATTGCAAAGAATGATGCTGATATACAAATGCCTGAACAAGGAATTGCAGTATTAAAGATTATTAAACATCTTGGTTATACTAAGAATCAAATATTTGGCCATGGCGAAGTTAATCCAGGCCATAAGGCTGCAACTGAGGGTGCAACCATTAAACAATATGTAATGGATCATTTTGACGATCCAATTGACTTATCCGTATTTGATAAAGAAACAACAGTTGACAAAGCTAGCCCAATGGCTGGCGGTAATCAAAAAGTTGCTACAATTGATTCAGATCTAATTAAGCGACTTATTGCAAAATTAAAAGAAAAGAATTTTTCTCAAGCTGATTTAGACAAATATTCAACTTCATTAATTGCAGGTAAAGGCACTAATTTTAAAGCTGGAGGAGGTTTTCCAAAAGAAAATATGATTGCATTAGAACAGTCAATGGATAAAAATGGAATAACTAATGAATTTGCACGTAAAGCAATTTTAGGTGTAATTTCAAAAGAGTCTTCAAAGGGCGGTAGCGAAACTTCCTATTTTAGTACATCACTTGCAAGAATGAAAGAAGTATTTGGAGCCAGAATTACAAAATACTCAGATCAAGAAATTGAAGGTTGGAAACAATTAGGTAAAACTGAATTTGACCATAAATTTTGGGAAGCAGTATATGGTGGAATGTACGGTAATACTGCACCAGGAGATGGAGAAAAATACAGAGGCCGAGGTTTTAACGGAATAACTTTCAAAGGAAATTACGAAAATCTACAAAAGATTTATAATAAGACAAATCAGGCTTTAGGTAGTATTGACATTGTTAAAAATCCTGAACTTCTTGAAAAACCTGAGGTTGCGGCAGAATTTGCAATCCTATATTTTATTGATTCATTTAAAAGACACGGTAAAGATCCAAATAACTATTCAGATTTAGATTCAGCAGTTACTGACTATATTAGGTCAAATGCAGGTTGGGGAACTTCATTAGATGGAGCAGTTGTTTCGGTTGGTTTTCAAAAAGCAAAAGCTTTTGCTAGTTCATTAGACTCAACTGCAACTGCTTAATACTCAAGATCATAATAGATCCTGAATCCAAAATCCCAAATTAGTATATTAAAGCTTACTATTAATAGCCAAGAGCTAACTCCAGGTTCAACAAAGTGACCTTCTGGATTATATGTAATATACGGGGAAATTAAGCCAATTTGCTTAAAGGCTGGTGACCATGTTTTATAACAATACGGTTCAATTCTTAATACTTTCTTCATAATTTAACTACTTTAAATAGGGCCTTTTCAATTGCATATCCGTTGTTGATAAAATATTTTAAACTATCAACATTACAATGTGCATAAATAGATTTATCTGATTCTTTTATTTTAGAGTCTCTATAGTTCCACAATAATTTATAGATACCCTGACTTCTGTGTTCTTCTTTAACATATGCATGGCAAAGATAAATTACAGCAGCGTGTTCAACATATGAAACTACTCCAACCAAGTCATCCTTAATAAAGCACCCATAATAGGTTGCATATTCATCTAATAGATCAGGCTTAAGTTCGCTGAATTCATGATCAACTTCCTTATAGGTTATTTTTCTAATTTCCATATTTTAATTAGATAAAGGTGCTTTAATGGTTGGGTGAGATTGATAATTAGCTAACTGAATATCTTCTTCCAACAAACATTTACAAAAATAAATATCAGGGAAATTATTAAATACTGAGACTGCATTTATTGGACCGTCTTCAGTTTCCCTAGGCCAAAATTCAGTATTGATATTTAGAGAAGGTAACGGATAAGGTGCTCTTGTTCGATAAGGAATTTTGTGAGCATCATAATACTCAGACATACCTCCACCAAATGGCATCAATTCGTTAACCGCTTTGTTATACAAATGCCAGCTCATTGCATCTTTTAGCATGGTCTCCCTTTCTTCATGGTCATATTTTCTACCGATCTGTTCTTTTGCTTGTTCAATATGATTTGAATACAAGTGTACATCACCTAGATTACCAATCAATTCATCGGGAACCATATTAACTGCAGTAGCAATGATCTCTAACAATAAGCCATAAGATGCAATGTTGAATGGTAACCCTAAGAATGTATCTACTGAACGTTGATTCCACATTAAAGAGATTGCTCTTGTCGGTAAACGTAACTTGTCAGCCCATTCTTTTGTTAATATTCCATCTATATTTATCTTATAACCATAGTCTTCTCTTTCTTCCCAACTCAACTCTCTTGTATAAACTTGAAATCCATAATGACAAGGAGGAAGAACCATTTGGTCTAATTCACCTACATTCCAAGCATTAACCATTAATCGTCTTGAGTCTGGATTTGTTTTAAGGTCGTTGATTAGGTTTGCGATTTGGTCTATTTGTTTTGTATAAACACCAGGGTCAACTATTTTCTCATCACGAGTTGCGTTTCGGCTCCAACTTCTCCATTGCTTACCATAAATTAAGCCTAAATCACCCCACTCTTTAGCAAACTCATCATCTGTTTTAATACGTTCAATAAATCCTTCTTTACTTAGAATATTGTAATCAGTTGCCTCTTTAAGTATACCCTCGTCAGTAGCTTTATCAATTGATAGCTTAACGGTCTTTTCATAATTCTTATATGCATCACCATCCCAAATATGACATCCGTTATCAACTAAGAACTTGATATTAGTATCACCTTTTAAGAACCATAACAATTCAGTTACAATAGTTTTAAATGCCATCTTCTTAGTTGTGAGTAAAGGAAAGCCTTCTGACATTTTATGTCTGATTTGTCTTCCAAATACTGATAGAGTTCCTGTACCAGTTCGGTCAGACTTATAGACACCATTCTTTAAAATGTCAGTTAGGAGTTTTTGATATTGGTTATCGAGGTTGTTCATTTATTTATTTTGTACTACAATTTCTACCTTGTTTTTCTTATGTTTAAGGTGAACATATTTAATTAAAGGAATTGTGTTTTCCGGAGAGCGGTCAATCTGATCTATTGATATTTCAATAGTTGCTTTGCCATTATACAGTTCATATTCTAAATGATTGTATACAGCAACTGGTTTATTGTTACGTAATATTGTATCACCTTTAGTTGACCATTCAAGTTCTTCTTTGTTTGTCAATGTGTGTTTATCTGTTTTGCAGCTCAGCGTAGTTGCAGAGATTGCTATTGCTAATATTATTAGTCTTTTCATATTTCTGTTTGTTGTTTAATTTTTTCTTCGTGTATGCACTCACACACGCTTTTTAATTCACCACAGTATTCACATTCAATGTAAGCCATTGGCGAAAGCATATTACTATAGTTACACCATAAGTCTAACTCTTCTTTTGTATTTGGCTTATCAATAATATCTTGCAATCTTTTAATTTCAGCAATTACAGCATCACCTAATTCTATTTTGGACATCATGGTTAAATCTATTACTTGAGAGTATAATACTTTGATTAATTCATCTTTTGCTTTTTCTTTTGGTGTCATATCTTCGGTATGCTCATATGCTCCATCTGGACCAATTTGAAAGTCATCTGAAACATATGGTTCATCTTCTAAACCATCATTTAACGTTACATCCCAATCTTTAAGTTCTTCTTTTATCATATCTTCTTGGCATTGAGTGTAGCCTTTGATATAACCTTCTTGTTTATTAGATTTTTTAATATCATTAGTATTAGGCATCCACATTGAACCCCCTATTTTAATTGGATATTCAGTTTTAGCTAACTGTTCTATGTCTTCTTTGCTTTTCATATTAATTGGTTTTTATAATATACCAAACTAGCCCAACATTACCTAAAATTGACAACCATTTGTATATCTTTTGCTTTTTAATCCGTTTATTGTTTTTAATAATAGTCTCATTTAATAAACCTATTTCTAAATTTTTTGTTTTTAACGTATTACCCTGGGCAGTTATGCTAGATTGTAGTTTAGATTCTATTCTCTTATACATACTTATTGTTTGTCTACAAGAAACCGAATCTGTATAATTCTGCGAAAATGTGGTTAATGTTAATATTAACATTATAATTAATAATAGTTTTTTCATATTTTTATTTTTTTTTTAAATTGACCATACTAAAAATGGTATACTAAAAAATAATAAGATTCCCAATATTAGCAGTAAATGTGTGGCTATTTTTTCTATTTTATTCTTCATAATTATTTTGGTGTATGTGTATTTGATTATATATGTTTAAAATTGTTAGCTCTATTTGAAATGCCGGGGTATGATCACTAACATAACGATCCCAGTTTATATCAAATTTAAAAATGGTAATACCATCTGACCACTTTCTGACTCTAGCGAATAATTGAGTTTCCCAATAAATTCGATGATTATACGAAAGTGCTCCACTATTAATTAATCCAAGTCTTTTCATATTTTTAAAAATTTATTTCTCTCCAAGGACCTTCATTTTGCCAAAATTCATAGGTTTCCCCGTCCTTAAATTGTTTAGTATTTGATTTTATTTTTGAAAGCTCAGCGGCTGCTTTAACTCCTTGGCGATTTGTAATTATTTGTTTCCATTGACTGTTTACATCAGTAATTATCTGATCTTCAAAATTAATTGATACTCCAGTTTGGTCAATTATTACGACCTTTACTGAACCCAATACTTGCCAATCTGAACCAACTGTGATTCCATAAAGAAACAGGGTCCTAGACTCTTCAAGTTCCCCATGTGATTTTACTAGCTGATTAAATACTAGATTGCCCAAGTCAATAATATCTTTCATATTTTATTATACTATGATTGTAGACTTGGAACCCAATGTGTGGTTCGGCCGTCTGGTGTTTCTTCTCTAACTACTACTTCCGGCATTAGATAAATAAGTTTATAAAATTATACCAAAAACAAATGAAAAATTACATTGCACTATTTGAAAGCTTTGAAGAGAGTTACGATGAATTCCACCAAGCACCAAATACAAAATCGGATTCTTTTTACCATAATATTTCAAAAGATCTAATTGAATTAGCTAGTAACTATACAAATGAGCCAGTTGAAATTGATCAACACTCCAATAAGTATGAAACGGCAAGCCGAATTAAAGATTTACAAAATGATCTTATTACAAAAATTTATGACGAATTTGGAGAAGATATTGCTCAAAGTTTTGCAGACGAGTCTGATGCACTATTAGCAAGCCTAGAAATTTCCGAAAAGAAAAAAGGTTTATGGGATAATATTAATGCAAAAAGAAAGCGTGGAGAAAAACCTGCAAAGCCAGGAGAAAAAGGTTATCCAGCTCCAGGCGCTTTAAAATCTGCACAGAAAACTGAAGAGTCTATGAATAAGAAAAAGATATTTGCAAAGACCAATAATATTCCAGATAATGGAGTGTTAACGGTTTCCGCAAAAGATTCAAATCTTGAAACTGGTAAAAAGCCTCAATCTTTAAGACCTCGTAAAACTACTCGATAATTTACTAGTATAACATAACATAAATTTAAAAGCAATATGTATTATCTAGCAAAATTAAGATTTGAGTCGGAAGACGACAACGGCAAAACGAAAAAAATTCGTGAACAGTACTTGGTTGAAGCAACTTCAATCGGAGAAGCCGAAGAAAAATTATTAAAAAGATTTGGTGAAGGAATTTCGCCATGTCAATTAGAAGCAGTTCAAGAATCAAGGATTCTAGGCCTAATTGAATAACCCTAACTTACTTAAATAAAAAAGAGAGCAACTGCTCTCTTTTTTTATGTGTGTTTTACTGGAACTTTACAGACTGAAATTATCTTTCCAACTGGCGACCACCTGGCCTCTTCTTCATATGCAAACTTTTTGGTATCCCAAAGTTTAACTGCGCCTGTTTGATTCATTAGGGTCTGAGCTGCACGCTCTGTTAAATTTGGAAAAGAAATAGCTGCCTCAAATAGTGCAAGTTTATAGGCTCCCCTAAAGGTACCAATAACGCATAGATGAGTTTGGGCTTCTCCAGTGACAACCGTTAGTAAACAAACCTCTTTTGCTCTGGCTGGACTAGGCATTAAAATACACCGGAAATTTTTTGACTAGACTTTTTAGGATCTGATCATCAGTTTGGCCAGTTTGTGACCTTTCATAAATATGATCCATTATATCAATACTAGTTGAATTACCGATTATTGCATCAATTTTACGATTAATAAATTGAGTCGGCCCGTTTAATTTTACCTGTCTAGCAACTTCGGCTGGTTCAGGTACAAAAAATTTGTTAAATCCCATAATAATATTATTATACTCTGTAAACAAAAAAAAGGCTAGCTTTTTTACGGCTAGCCTTGGTATCGTCGGAAAAAACGTATGAGAGGGGTAGGGTTTACCTCCAATTTGATGCTGAGCTTGCGTTATAACGACAACCTTCGTACACTCCTGTCAGAGTCGACTCAAAGCAAGTTGGATCCGCTTGAATCACTATCGTGTTAACCACAACAGTACGAGTGCTTTATCCCACCTAGCAAAGGATTATTCAGCCATTTAACGGGACTATTTTATACCCGTATGCCGATTGCAAAATACCATATATGGATATCAAAACCTTAGACTCCAGCGGTTAACTGGTTCAAGTTGACCGTTCAGCCAATACTTGCGGAGCATCCTCCTAATCTAAACCATTACCTGTTTTACAATCAGGTTGTTCTGGCACATACTCCTGAAAGGCTCATGACTTCCTATCAGGTTTTTCCAACGTAAATTAAAGAACGATTATTGTAAAGTCTATTTATTATATCATGGTTAGCAAAAAAGGTTTTCAAAAAATCTAAAATTTGGCTAAATAAATAACTTAAAATAATTTTTATACATTATGGCAGTAAATTACATTAACCCAGTATGTTACAACGGGTTATCTAAACCAAACAGGGATTCCGTTAATTTCGGCCCAGTTTCATTAGGGACCGTTAAAAAAGACTACACTACTCTAACCAATAATAATTGGAGAGCGGGTATTAACCCATCAACCAACACTGTAATTTATACAGACACTTACAGCCGCGGAGTTGATACTCAAACAGCAGCAAAACCATCAATTCACTGGATTAGTGGTCAATCTCAACCAGATATTATTGAATTAATTAGTCGTTTACCTGAAAGATCAGCAAATAATTACGAATTATTTGCAGATTATGCAACCGCAATTGCCTGGCTAATTGGTACTGGTAAATACATGTTGGTTAACACACACTATCCTGAATATTTACTAGATACTGAATGCGCAGTAAATCTTGAATTAGGATTCTTAGCAAGTTACCCAGGAACAGACTCATATGTTTATGATTTAGTTGCTGGAGGTTCACAAAATATTTTTAGGGCAACCGATGGTGCATTTACAGCTCCAGCAGCTGGAAGTTTTGTAGGTTATTTTAGATCAGTTAGCAACGGTAGTTTAAGGCTAGGTGCTTTTAAAAATGCTGCAGGTGGTTCATTTAATGAATCGTTAGCGGTAGAAGGAGTATTTTATCAAGATGGAACCGAAAATTATTTAGTAGGTACTCATACTGATAGTATTTCAATTATCGCCAGTAGCGGAAACATTATTATGAAATCTGGAGGCTTTACTATTAGCTGGGCAGGTGCTCTAGTTACCACTGGTATATTTCATATTGCTGCACATATTCCAACTGGATTCGATGATCCAGGCCAAGCCACTCTTTATATAAACGGTCACAATGCTGGCGGCGGTGTGCTATCTGGTACAGGTTCTCTAGCGAGTTCAACAATTCCAGATCTTACGCTATGCGAATCTGTTGTTTCTCCAACCCATGCAACCACTACCAGAGTTTATGGATTTAAAGCTTATGGGTATTATGACCAAGCAACAGCAACCGGGGCAGTCAATGCAATTTCAAATTCAAACTATGCTGCAATTTCTGCAATATACGGAATCTAATCCTTAAATTGATATTCTTTAGCAATGGATTCTCTTAATGAGAATCCATTGTCGTTTAAGAAGGACTGAAAATCTGTGAACTTATAGTTGATTCTACAGCCGGTTTGACTGCACTGGACTGTAATATAGGTATGATTTAGGCAACTAACGCTAAGGTCTTTTATTTGATGCATAATTCCATCTTTGGTTAGGGTCGTATTGATTAGGGATAAACAGTCTCTCATACAGATAGTTTTTTATAACGCCAACGAAAGTAAATAGAGGATCCAAAGAAAACTGCCGCAATACAGTACATAACGAAATTGGCTCGCCACAAGCTGCCAGTCGCTTCGATTAGCCAAAATTGGACAATATCGAAGCCAAATGGGTTGAAAAATAGTGCGAGCATCATGCTCCAAGTGGATAGATTCCCGAGTAGGGTTCTTCTTTGAGTTTTGACTGTCACTGTCCATATGTGTCTCTTTTTTCAAGCTCACTAATTTAAGATCGCCAGGAAATTTCTAAAATTTCAAATTTATTTATTACCACTTAGGTTCCTCGCCAATTTGATCTAGTGCGCAATGAAATCCAACAAGTCTGGTTTTTGCCTCTAAGAAACAGCCGCATATGCCGCACTGGGTTAGGATCTCTCCAAAGTGTGGACACTCTTTGCAAATTGCCATTCGACGGTCTTTTTCTGCATCATTCACAAATACTTTATTCATGATTCTACTGAGTACGGTAGTTTGTGGAACTGGTTGTTTATTACCGCAACCGCAATCTTTAGTTGTTTCTTCAGCCATTATGCTTCAATTTTTTCAAATAGTCTCTTATCGTCAAACTCTAAATAGTTTTCAAGCAAAGAATTAAAACCTTCACGATACTTAAGTACAGCTAAGTCTTTGGCCTTTGCCTCAATTTCAATATCTATTGCCTGACTGTAATTATTTATTTGCTCATAAATGTAATCAGCATGAGATCTGGCAATTACGCCCGGATCCTCAAATGTTTTTTTGCTACTTGAATAATGAGTAAGCGGAGTATGGCCGTGCCAAGTGGTAGCGGCCAGCTTAAGTGCAGCCTCTTCGGTAAGATCACTAGTATTGAACCTGTGATGATGAAAATCAAAAGTAATAGGAGTACCTATTTCAAGGTATACGAGTTGATAAAGATCTACTACTGAATATTGAGTAGCCTTATCGTCATTTTCTACAACCAGCCTGGCTTTGGTATTTGGTTTAAGTAGTTGAAAATTCTCGCAAAAACGTTTAGCAGCTGCAATTTTATCGCCATAGGTACCGCCAATATGAATATTGATTGGAAACCCTACATTTGTTGGCAACTTCATAAGATCCATAATTTCGCAGTGCTGATCCAGATCTTTTACTGTTTTTGCAACAACATCGGCTCTTGGAGAAGGCAAGACATCAAACTGGCCTGGGTGCATTGATACCCTGATATTATTTGCAACTGCAAACTTGCCAATCTCCTGCATGTCTGATAAAATTTCTGGAAAATTTGGCAGCCTTTGAATTTCGTATTCTGACATCCATGGAAAAATATCACTTGACATTCGGTATACGTAAATGCCATTGGCCAAATTCCATTCCAGAATTTTTAGAACATCTTTTATATTTTGATGCGCAAGCTCGGCACAATATGAAACACCCTTTTCCTGAAAAGTTTTACGGATCATACCTCGGTTAGCTGTAATTTTTTGGTCGGCTAGAGACAAATTAATGCAACAATAACCCAAACGGACATTAGTATCTTTCATGTAGTTATTATACTACAAAATTGTATTGGCTAGTTGAACCGATAACCAAATTCCTAAATAGGACCCGGCTACTGAACCTGCAACATAACCAAACCATTGGTGTAGTGAATCTTCGCTCTTTGCAATTTTTCGGATTACGAAAAAATTTAGTGAAGCTATTGTAAAATCGCTAACTGCTGCTAAGTGATATTGAGTTTCAGCAACTGCTCTAAAATTTATACACAGAATTCCATAAAGTAAAAGCTGAATTGCAAATAGCAATAAAAACTCTTTTAGTTTTAAAATATTCATCCTAATTAATTAAAGTTGGCCTAAAAATAAGTACTCATTTGTTACAGTTCGGATGACTCTAACCACATCTAATGCATCTTGCAGAGCATCATGGGTTACTTCACCTGTTAATTTACATCGATTCATACATGTTTGTAAATTCGGTAAACTTTCATCATTGTGCCAGTCCATTAATAGAATAGCTGGGTCCAGGATACGCTGTCTCATTTGAATTGAGCTCATCCAATTTGGAAGTTTTTGTAGAAATACTTTATCAAAACTTGCAAAGTTTTTACCAGCAGCATTAATCTTTACACCACCGGTTGCTTCACATGGAAACCCATTTGTGATTAACCACATTTGAAAAGATTTTGCAACCAAGCCGGCAGGTAAAATATTATGGACCTTTCGGTATTCCAAACGTTCTTCCTTGGTTTTATTTTCAAGACCACCTAAGATTTTTAGGATCCATGAATTTAAGGAAAGCGCAAATGCACTTCCAACATAAGCTTCATGTTCAATGATACACTGAAATTTAGGCAGTTGATCGTATGGTAGCAAATTTTGAGTGTCTTCAATCACTGCACCAATTTGAAGAATTTGACAAGACTCTGGATTTAGACCAGTTGTTTCGATATCGATTGAGATATATTTCATATTTATAGATTAAAATGGTAAATCACTATCATCACTAAATGAACTAGCTGGTGCTGATGATTTTTTAGGACCAGTGTCAATTCCAAGACTGCGGAAGATTTCATCGTCTTCGTCCTCTTCTTCAACTTTTTTACTTTTAGTGGATGCACGCTGTTGACCACTAATTCGGTAAGCCTCAAGACTATTGAAGTATTTGGTTTGACCAGACTTATCTGTCCAATCTCGGCCTTTTACATCAAATGAAATAGACACTGTGTCTCCAACGCCATATGAGTCAATCATATCGCATTTATCTTGGACTAGTCCAAATATTATTTTTTGTGGGTACTTGTCCCCTGATTCAATTACAAACTCTCTTTTGCGAAAGCCTTTGTTAAATGTCTGTGCTGGGAATATTTCGATAATTACCCCTGTTAATTCAAATGCCATATTAGAAATCGTGATTAGTTATTTTTATATCGTAGTTAGTAAAATTTTCAAAATCTTTGCGATCTGCTTCAAGTCGACGATCAACTGAATCTCCAGGCATATTGCGACTAAGCATACGCTTACGTCTAATCTCTTCATCAATATCAAAAAAGATTACAAGTGATTCTTTACGCGCATCATCTGATAAGTGAGCTAGGCCAGATGGCGTCATAATAAAAAGATCGTCTTCTTCAAACTGGTCAACCGTTGTTCCGTATATCCAGTTGTTAAATGCAACCCATTCATAAAACTGACCTGTGTCAATCATATCTTGAGCATTTGCTCGTGTCATAAAGAAATAATCCTTTCCATCTATTTCGCCTTCTCTTGGCGGCCGTGTTGTGTAACTGATTGCGTATTTAAACCCGCGATCTTCAAATTTTTTGCGAAGGAAATCCTTGCCGCTTGCGGCTTTGCCGACTAAAATTATTCTTTTGCTCATATATTAAATTAAAATTCTCTCTTTTGGCCGTGAACTGCTTTGAATACTGGAAATCTTAGTGAGTGAGCACCATGTTGATCAGTAGTTTCTTCAAAGAATTGTACGGTAATTGTTTTACCTAAAATTTCATTTGGGTTTTCGTGATAGTGACGTCTTTGTTCAAGATTAAAGCCTGAACCTACTCTAACCTTATTGCCTTTATGTTCTACAATTACGGCCTTTAACATAAGTTCTTCAACTTCTTTACCCATATCAATAATACGATTTACGTCAGATTCAAGATCGATTACGACATATTCGGCATCATGCATCTTTTTAACCTTAAGCAGGTTCTTTGAACGTTTGCCTTCGTAACCAATATCCTTGCGCATCATTACTCCTTCATAACCCATTTCAGTTGCATCAGCTACAATTTTTTCAAATTCTTCAACTGATTTAATTTGGAATTGAGGTAACGGTTCAGCATAGGTTAAGTCAGTTACAATTGCATTTAGGATAATTAGTCGGGCTGACAGAGAAACGTCTCCAGCTTGATTCCAAAATTCAGCGGCTTCTAAAAAATCAAATACATAATATTTTGGAGTTTGAATAGTATGGTTCTTTCTGCCAATTTCTTTGATAATACCTTGGAAATCTTCAAGCCCGCCTTCTTTCATAACGCAAACTTCTCCATCCAATATTTTATTCTTTAAGCCAAGCCTCTTAATATCTTGGGCCAGGACTGAAAGAGTTAAGAATTCATTGCCTGCTCGTGAATAGAATTTAGGTTCTCCATCTGCATCAATTACAGTAATACATCGAACTCCATCAAGCTTACGACTTGCCCACCATTCTCCGGACTCAAAGTTTACCTTTTTCTCATTACCATCAAACTTCTCAGCTAGGGCAACATCAAATGTAGGTACTGTACCTGGCATTACTGAATTAATTAGGGTTGTAGTTGCTCGTGTTTTTAGGTTTCGGTCTATCACATCATAGATGACCTCCGCGAACTCCTGATTCTTGGCAATAAAACCATTAACTACTTGAATAGCATTGTGACCTGTGATTAGCCTTGCATTCAGATCATCAAGTAAAGCAAATAGATCATCATAGTTATCAAAACTAAGATCCTGACGTTTCTTTAGGTTATCCGAAGTAACATAATACTGTTTAAAAGGAGAATATACGTATTCAAACAGCTTACGCAATACCGGAGTATCGTACTTTTTAAGTATCTCTTTTTTATCATTTGTTGAAGAAGTTGCTTTCATTTCTTCAATGAATTGTGCAACTGCTTTAAAATCTAGATTTGTCATATGGCTATTATACTAAACAAAAAAAGCCGCTGACGCGGCTTTTAAATAAAAATTTAAAAATTAAGCTTGAGATTCCTGATTAGCAAGTTCGTCCTGCTTTGCACTTTCCAATTTAATTTGGTTAATGATTTGGTCAAGTTGCTTCATTTCCATTACTGGATTGTTAAGAGCAATTGCAATTCTAAAAATTCGTTGTGCTGATTCTAAACTTGAACCTTCGAATTTATTAATAAGGATTGCTGCAGCTTCAACAGCAGAAGCTTGAATTTGAACTCCAGCTGATTCAGCCGCTTTTTCTTCTTGCTCAAGACGTGCAATAGCAGAAGAGAATCCCATGAAACAATTCATAATCATAAAGGCTTCATTTGGGCCTGTGAATCCAAATTTACCATCATTACATGAATTTTTAATCCATTTTAGATCTTTAATGTCCAAATTAACTTGGAAAAATCCAGTTCGTTTGTTGATTAACATGTCTAACTCTGACATTTCAGCTTGAGGTTCTTGGGTTGGCTCTTCCATTTCCATGTCTGGTGCCATTTCAGTTTGAGGTTCTTCGATAGCTACTGTAGCTTCGTCAATTACTAGTTCGTCAGTAATTAGGTCTTGTTGATTTTCCATTTTATATAAAATTTGTTGTTTAGCTATTTTACTAAAAATGGTGAAGGAGTTTTAGGAAATTCTATCTAAAATTATTAATTGTGCTCTGGATACCTTTGAATAGGCATCTTTAATATTGATAAAGCCAGCCCAGTCAATTTCTTCTGGCTGTAATTGATTCTTTGGAATAGCCAATCCGTCTAGGCCAATTTCGGAAAGGTTTGAGATTCTACAAATAAAATAATGAAGTGAGCTTTTATAGTTGCCGTCCTTATCAAAAACTTGAACAGTTTCAACCCCTGGTTCTAATTTATCGGGTGAGAGCCTAATTCCAGTTTCTTCGCGAAGTTCCCTAAGCGCTGCCTCCATTAGGTCTTCTCCAACTTCAATTTTGCCTTTTGGAATTCCCATAATTGGTTTGGTCCAGCTACCATTAGTTGGATGAACTAGTAGAATCTTTTTTTGATAAAGAATAGCTACACCAGCTCCATCTGAATATTTCTTTGTTTCTGCCAAGAAATTAGAAAATGTTTTAATCATTGTTTAGAGATTGGCGGTACTGTGCATTACGAATCTCTTCTCGACGTTTTATACTTGGTTTTATAAATTCCTTTCGGGAACGTAACTGCTTTACTGTACCAGTTTTTTCAAATTTGCGTTTTAAAACTTTAAGAGCCCTGTCTAAAGTTCCATTGTCCTTTACGTTTATTATTAGCATATTAAGCTTCCTCTTTATAAGGTTTAAGTAGAGTTGCAAGCTGGCTTTTTAATTTTTCAGCCTCAGGAGCTAACGTGGAAGTACCAACGTCTGCAATATCTCCAGGTAGAGTATCGCCACTCTCATCTCTTTTATACAATGTTAAAATACGGCCAATTGCTGAAACTTTGGTAGTATCATCATCGCCAAGACCAAAATGGCCTATATATTTTGTTAACATAGTTTTAATGGTTTGCAAATTTTTAATATTAACAATACCATCTAACTCATCAACTAACGTGTCAACGTCAGCTTGTAATTGTACGTCAGTATAGTTGATAGGATTAGTAACTGTCCCAGTAGGTGCTAAGGTCTTAACCGCTGGAGTAAGTACTACGCTGCCTTTTATTGGCTTTTTATCTGTTCCAATTTGATAGTCAATTGATACCATCTGCGTTTTCCCATCATCGTGATTAATAATTACAGTGTGTAGACCAGGAGTCTGTACGTTTTTATTAAAATCAGCAACTAATTGCTCCCATTGATTTAGGTACTTTGCATCAGTTTTTCCGCTTAATACAGCTTTAAGGCCGGCGTCCGATTGTTGATCTGGACCTGATTCATTTAGTTTATTAAAATAGCCAAATTTTTTCTGTTCAGCAAGTAGTGCATAATTTCTTAAGTCAATCATATCTTTGTTTTTTATTTTTTATTAAAATCCAGGGTCAGCACTTGCCTGCTTTTTTTTCTTAGTTGTATCAGGCTTCACTACCGGTGCTTCAACCTTTACGTCCTTTAGTATAGTATTTAATTTATCTGCAATGTCTTGAGTAATATCAATAACTGGAACAGCCGGCTTACCGGTTAGAATTCCAATCGCCGTAGCTGTTGCATTTCCATATTTACCATCAGCTCCGCCTACTGCCTTAATTTTAGCAGCGGCATCTCCACCATTAGCCAGAATTTTGTTTTGTAAATCTTTAACATCTTGGCTAAATAAGTTATTTGATTTTAGACCAGTTTTAATAGTGGTAGCAGTAACACCAGTTGTACCAGGAGCAGCCGTTGTAGTTGTGGTAGTTACGCCTCCACCTGCAGCAGCATTTGGAGCAGCCTTATAAATTCCGTCTGGTGCTCCATTTTCTTCAACATATGCTGGCGAAACTAAATATTCTGGTATATTTGATCCATCCTTTTTATATATTGCCTCTATTCTGTTGTTAAAGATGCCTTTATCCTTATTATCAATAACTTTTAACTTAGGCAAATCCTGTTCATCCCAAGCAACCAATTTAACATTTGAACTATCAACAACCTCACCTCTGTGTGGAACTTTTGTAACATCATATGTAACCCACATACCTGTGGTCAAGCCTGTACGAAGTTGAGCTGTTGCATAAGGCAAAAATGCAACTTGTCCTTTAAAAACCTTTTGCCCAATTAAATTGGTTTTATTTTGAACGCCTAAATTAATAACCGCTAATAAATTACGATTTGAAATAGTTACATCAGTGCCTTGAACTGGATCTTTCACTGGACTAGACCCGTTAATCCAATTTTTAAAATCACTGTCTTGGGAAAGTTCTCGTAATATTGTAGTATATGGATTAGATAAATCAGCAGTATCTTCTTCTCCACTACGTATTACTACGTTCCATCTTTTTAATTCGCCTTTTTGTGCGTTAGCTGCTGAAATCTTTTCAACTCTTCGAGCTTCATCAATTACTGGCGGTTTTTTAAATTCGTCAAATGTTTTAATAAGGGTCATTTGTTTTTACTTATTTTTAGTTATTTATTATGCAAAATTAAAGGTTTTAGTCCTAAATAAACCTTCATTAGCTGAATTATCTGGAAGTTTTAATTCAGGTGGATTTGCATTTTTTATTCGTTCAATTGCCTTCTGTTCAGCAGCATCTGCCTCTTCTTGAGTACAGTAACCGTCCTTAACCCATTTTTGCAAAGTAATATGTACTCTTGATGTATCTTCTGTATTTAAACTAACTATACCATTTTCATAATCCCATACATCGGCCAAGGCTGCCTTATCTTCAAGAGATTGAGCATTTAGTGCATGCTGAGCATCAATTGAATCATCTAATCCCATTGACTTTAAAATTTGTTTAGTATATTCAGTACTCTTCCTTTGAAACTCAGCTGCTACTTTTGGATCAGACATATCGGATTGACCTCCAAGTAGAGCAGTTGATCCTGGGAAATTTGCACAATGAGCGCCAACCGCGGTTTTAACAACGTTACTCATTAAGTTACAATTGGTTTTGCCACCATTTGCTTTTGCTTTTTCAATGGTCTCGTCATTTTTATTAATAACTTCTTCTACCTCAGCTGACTTAACTGGCGGGTTGGTGTCAGGATTAGTAATATTAGCTTGAGCAGCATTGGCTGCATTTGCGGTTGCATTATTTGCATCAACAGTAGCATCTCCAGTCAAAACGTCTTCTTCATTTAATGCAGGGGTTAATGCTTTTCCAATTAAACCATTAGTCTTAGCGGTTGCCATTTGTTTAATACAATCCAAACTTCCATAGCGTTGCCAAACAAGTCTAGAAATAAAATTAAGTAGCCTCTTTAGAAATACTGCTCTAGTTGCAAGAGCTCCGCCGGCTTTGGTTAATTTAGCTAATACATAAACCGTATCATCAAAGTTTTTAACACCTTGAATAAAAATTTCAGGTTTGGTTGCCCATGGCGTAAATGCCCTAACTTCAGCCTTTGATAAATTTTTAGCAACCGCTGGGTCAGTTAACATTGTTTTAAAAACTTTGCCAATATCATCAACTTTGCCATCTTTTGCAAGTTGAGTAATATATTCTCCACTTGGCTTCCATCTATACTTAACTGCAAAATAGTCAGCTAACGTTGGATCCTTTTTAACAATTTGATCAATTGCATCAACTGATGCTCCAATTAATTCATTTTCAACCTTTGCAGCTATTGCAACCTTCTGTATAGCCTCAGGTTGACCTGCAATCGAGGCCATAAACTTAGTATCTGACTTAACTGCTTTTAGCAAGTCAGCTGCATACCCTCCTTCTTTTGCATAGGCTGTAATTACCGCTGCATCAAAATCTTTATATGCTTTTGAATTAAGTATTGCTCTTCCTTGTGGACTGGTTGCTGCATATTCTTTGCCTTTTACTGGCAGTCCATCTGCTCCAATTAAAGGTTTTCCATCTGCTCCAAGCTTTGGTGCAGAAACTACAGTATCTCCTAATTTATCAACGCCTTTTGCAATTTCCTTTTTAGTACCCTCTTCCCCTAATAAGGTAGCAGCAGTTGAGAAATTACGCCCAAATAGAGCAAGTTGAGCTTCAAGGCCAAGTCTTTCAAATGCTTGGACTGCCTTTACTCCGTATTTTCCAACAATTGGAACTAAATTAAAAACAGTTTTTATAAAATTAGTAACAAATTTAACTATGCCAACTGCAATTGTACTAAAAAAGCTAGCAACTCCTTTAAATAAAGAGACAATTATTCCCGAAATGCTTTTATCGCCTAGGGTTCTAATTCCATTCTTTAGTGCAAGAACAGCTGGCCCAATTTCAGTTGCTGAACTTCCAGCCCTACATAGAATCTTTGCTAGTTTTTCAAGTAGTTTTAGTGCAGGTTTAGGTAACCATTTAATAGTTTTTAAGAAATTTGAAGTTTTAGAAACATCAATTGCCGCAATTACACTAAGCATCATTGAAATATATTCGCCTTTATATAGAGAAATTATTGCCGATAGAACATTTGCAACTATATCAATTGGAAATCCAGCCCAAGTAAAAGGAACAATTCCAATTACGTCTAGTACTAATCTTAGGATATTTAGACCCATTTCAAATGGATCCGGATCGGCAACTAGGGCTTTTACAAAGTTCATAACTGAACTCATTACACCTTCGTTAATTAATTGAACTGTCGGTAGATAGGATTCATTAAGTCTAAGCTTAACGGTATCATATCCTTGTCTAACCAAAAAGTCCTCTTTTTGGATAATATTATTAATATCTTCAATATTGTCAAGTAAAAAAACTTGATGTTCAAAGATTTCTTTTTCTGAATGATTAGGAGTTCTAGGTTTACTTAATTTGCTAAAGTCAACTGCGTCTAATGCAGTCCAAAAAGCTTCAGGAATACTCTCAAAGTATTGAACAAGTTTTTCATTAACTGGGTTAGCGCCTTGACTAAAGTATTGATCTGCTGAAATTACATATTTCATTAGCTAATAATGGTAATTTCTTATTATTTATTCGAGTGATTTGGTATTAAAGTGAATCTGCAATCTGGCGTAATATTTTAAAATAGTCACCAGTTGAACACTCTGATAAAAATTTACAAATCTCAAAGAACTCATCAACTGTATCAAACGACATTGCTGGATGAAATCTTGGGTCTTTATAAGAAACTGGAATAGTTCCAAATATAACAGATTCATAAACCCTAGCTGGAATGAACTTTTCTTTTAGGTAGAGATCTTTGCTTACGTTTACTGATACTTGTGCAACTTGCATGTCCGCCCAAATCGCTTCACGATTTTCTCTTGGGCAAAGAGCAACCAGGTTCATTGTGTCAATCCAGCTTTCCAGAGTTGGATGTTGCTTTGCAGCAACTGTCATATTAAATGAACTTCCATCAAATTTACAGGTGGTATCAATTGCAGAAATAATATCATTAATTATTGGATTTTTAGAATGACCTTCTTTGTAATTATCAAATGATAGGTTTCCATAATATATTAAATGAGTTGACTCTTTATTTGCATGGGCTTGGTGTACGGCTAAACACGCATTCATAAAGCCTTTACTACAACCCAGAATAGTAATTGATGGAATTTCTCTACTTATTCCTAATTCTGTTAATTTAGTAAGAAACTCGGCAGATAATGAAAGATCTGTATCTAATATAATAATATCAGCAGGTTCATAACCTGACTCTAATGCAACATTAATTATTTTTTCAAAATAGGCAGCATCCTTTAATTTCTTTTCAAGTGTAGACAAATTTCTGAATCGAGCCTTTAAGAATAATTTTGAATATTCTTTATTTTTAATAGCCTCAAGCACTGCAAATTGATGTAATCTATAGTTATCAATTAATTTATCTGCAAATTGATTAAATACTTTGCCCAATTGATCGTCTGGGAAGCTAGGTCGACTAGCAAGATTAACCATTCCAGTATCTAAATAATTTACAAAATCAAATTTATTAATTTCATATTGATTAGCTAATTCATCTAATAAACCTAATTGGTAAAAGGTATGACCTGGGATATTATCATTAAATATTCCTAGTTCGCCAAAATATGCATAGAGTGCTCTTTTATTTTCCATAATATGTATTATACTCGATTTTAGATTAGGTATTTTTAAAACCGGCAAAATGCGTAATAAAATGCTTTCCGTTTATTGTACGTGGATTAACGAATAATTGCCCAAAGTTTGCTCTAAAAATATCAAGGATTTCAGTAAATTTAGCTGACCGATTTTCCAATAACCAACTATAATGAAAATGGTATTCAACAATAAAAAGGCGGATTTGATCTAGGCTCTCTTGATTTAAGGCCTTAATCATATCATACTCTAACCCCTCAATGTCCATCTTGATGGCCGTGATGCCTTTTTCTTTAATAATAGTGTTTATATTTTCAGCAGGTACAGTTGTAACCTGACGACCTCTAATGTGATGCACGCTGTGCTTGCCAGAGTCTTGAGATAGGTAAAATTCTACTTCAGACGAATCATCTGCAACAATTGCCTTTTCAATAATTTCGCAACGGTCTTGAACGCCATTCATTTGAACATTTTGTTCCAGGAACTCCACGTTATTATGGAAAGGTTCATATGAATAGACTTTCTTTACTTTTGGAAATTGAGTTAATAAACGGGTTGCAAAAATACCAATGTGACCTCCGGCATCTAACCAAGTATCTTCATGGTTTAAATCTTCAAGATTTAAAGGACCCCCATTTTGCGCATAATGCGGTATGAATAGAGGTTTAAAATATTCACCGCCGGTAGGCTTAGTTGAAATATTTTGAGAGACATTAAATTTAATCTCCTCCTCAGACCTAACTAAAAATTGATAATCGTGATATTTGGTTTTCTTTTGGAAAACCTGAAGGGTTCCATTCTGTCTAGCCTCTTCAATCGAGCATAATACGTCTGCCATTTATAAATGTTGTTTAGGCTAATTATACTACAGTTTATCGGCTTTGGTCTACGTTAACGTCCTTTTGTTTAATTAAAAGCTCATTTGGATTTTCAGGATTTGGTCCAGCTGTTTGATAATCATCATATCGGCTAGGCTCAGTCTTTTCAATCTCATCAGATTTAACTGATTGAACTTTATTATCAGAGCCCATAACCTTATAGGTTTTAGAAATTGGATCAACTCCAATAATTTTGGCAGTATGACCTGATTTTAACATGACCTCTTGGCCAGTTATGTATTTAGAAGAAGTAGGTGAAACTAAAGTAATATCTTCCGACTCACTTATGCTTTTTTTTTGGATTGATCAACTACAATATACTGACTCTTAAGAGCATTTACGTTTTTCTCGATAGATACTTTAAGTTCAGTTAATTTTTCTTGATACTCAGCAGTAAGACCTTTATCAGATAGAGCTTCTTCAATTTGAGAAATTGATGCTTCTAATTTAGCAAGATTTTCTTCAATTGTGGTTTTTTCAAGATCAAAGGCTTTAATATTAGCTTCTCTTTCTTCTAATTGAATTGAGTACATTTCGCTAATATCATATTTAAAGTTCTCCATAACATAATTATGGAAAGTTAAACCTTTCATTTTCTTAACAATTCTAGTTTCTCCAAGTTTTTCAAATACAAAAATATTTTCGTCTAAATTAAGAACAATTGAATCTCTTCCAAGTCTTTCATTAATAATGGTTTTTCCAAATTCAAGATTAACCACTAAATCTAAATTATTAAACAATTTAGAAAGAGCATTACGAGTCTCAATAGTTTCCATTAAGAAAATTTCAGACAATTTAATATTGTTAATATTTTCAATAATTGAATTATTGATTTTTAAATTTAGTGTACCATTTTCATTAATACCAAATGCGATAGTTAAATTTCTGCAAGTAGATACTAACTCAGTACTGTGCTCTTTAAAATTTAAAGTTGCAAAAGCTTCGCAAGTTTCAAAGAACTCAGGGAATTCCTTAACTTCTTCGGCTGTCATTTGAGATGGATCAGAATCTTCTGATACTTTAATGAATTTATTATCAACAAAAACAATTGCATCGCTTTCGCTAATTTTATAGAAAGGTGCAATAATTGGTTTTACCTGTGAATCGCTGTTACCAATTCCTAGATTAAAGGTACCAGTTGTTTTTGATTCTAACATGCTAATTTTATTAATTAACTGATTAACTACCGGTAATTGAGCATGAGAACGTAATTTCATTTTTAATGAATCAGAGGTTGCAATATTTTCAAGTAGGGCTTCTTCTAATAGAGCACATGCATCTTTGTAAAGAATTGCACCAGTAACTCGCATTTCATAAATTGAATTTAAGATTTCAAGTTTCACTGAGTTTTCATTTACATAAGTAATAAGAGATTCTAGAATTGTAGAAACTGTCTTATCGTAAGAGAATTTAGATAACGCATTAAAAAAGAAGTTTAAAGCTCTGTATTCTGGCATGGATGCAACTGCTTCTTCTAATCTAGCAACCGTATGTTTAACTACCGGATCTGCATAAATTTCACTTTCCTTTAAGACTTTAAGTTTTAAAGAAAGACCAGCTTCGCTAGCCATATTTTGAAGACGCTTAGTTGGCTTGTCTGCCATCTTTTTGAATTTAGCAACTACTTCTTTAAGATTTTCGTTTACTAGTTCATTAGCAAATTGCTCTAATGTGTTTAGAGAATTTTCTAAAATTTGATCAGGCGAAACTCCCAAAAGTAATGAGTTATTAATTGATTCTAATACCACCTTTGCAGCAATATTAGAGCTTATGCTCGAATTATTTTTGAGCTCGTTAGTTAGTTCTTGTATGAGACCGTTCATTGAAACGTTTGTCTTTTTTATTATTTATCAGCTTTTGTTGCTAAATTTATTTATCTTGTACTTGTACAGTTATTTATCTTAACCCAGTTTAATTTAATGAAACTTACTATCTGCCTGATATAGTATTCACATTTTGAATGTTGTCATCTCTCTGTGTGCTAGATATTGAAGTACCTGTATTAAGTCGTGCTTTTAAAGTATCATTTTCAGATATTAAAGTTTGAATAGTTTTATTTAAACCGGCAATTGTTATTGCTGGATCATTAACCAGTGCATTTTTTGCAGCAGCTGTAGCTTTTAAAATATTTGCATAGTCGCTAGATGATAACCATTTACCTGTATATAAAAGAGTTTCAGTACCGTCTTCTGCAATTAATGATATGTACATCATTTGATCACTTAGGTCCAAAATCTTTCTGGCTTGGTCCTTAGGTATTCTAAATGCAATTTGGCCTTGGCTAGGATTTTCAAAGGCTGAGTCAACTAATGAAGAATATGAATATTTTGCATCTGCTCCAAAATTAAGAACAAATTTTGAATTATTATTTAGATTAGCTGGAGTTTGACTTCCTGGATCCAAAACGCTTTCTTCATATACTGCAATCTTTATAAAGTTATCAGTTGGATCAATTGGTATAATTAATTCTCCCTGGCCATAAATTAATTCAGCAGAACCATCAGTTGCTTTTAATAGAGCATTCTTTTGACTTATTCGGATATTTGCCTGTTTATAAAAAGTTGGAACTGATACTTTTACTTCTCGATCAACAAAGGTAATTGTGCCGGCTGCTGCGCCGGCTGCTGCGGGTGCTAATTTTTTACCGGTAAATAAATTGGTAATATCAATATTTTTTTGAACAATTTTATTGTATACCTTTAATGATTGAGGAGCCTCAGCTAATTCAAGTTTGGCTAAGTGCTTACCGTATTTGTTAGGATTAAATAGGCTCATAGACCCAGTTCGGATAACTTGATCTCCGGTATTTTTATTTAAGAGCCTAAGAGTATAGTCAATTGACATAGATACTGCAAACCCAGCCTCTTTTAGGATTGGTCTATAACTTAATGGAACATCAAAATTCTCTTCTTGATATACTAAGAAATTACCAGACGGCAAAGTATTACCTCCAATTTGCTCATATACCTGAAGTTGATGTACAAAGATCCAATCATTGCCTGCACCTTGAGAATCTAAGTTTGAAATTAATTGATCTGGAAATGCTCCATTCCATGTTGCAAAAAACTCAATATAGTCTCCATCTGTTGCTTCTTGAATAACTGCACCTAAACTATCAAATTCGTTAGTTTGAGGAACTGATCCTTCAAAATAGGAAACAACTCGATATAAATTATAAGTTTCTCCATTATCTGCATAATACGGTTCATAACTTACTTCAGCTAAAGATACCGTAATTGGAGAACCTGCAATTAAACCGGTACCTTCAGTTACAACTGATTCAAATGAATCTATTCCAAATTGAGCAAAGTCTGCATCTAAGTATGCGGAGTTTGGAACTTTAATATCAACGTACTTATCGTAAATTGTATTTGCTAAAAATAGAGGTCTGGTATTAAAGGTTAATAACTCTTGATAAGAGGCTGCATTAATTAAAACATTTGCAGTTTGAAGTTGCTTTAAGTTATTTAGTTTTACTCTTGCTCCAACTACAATATTTTCAACCTCAGTAAAATTAAAACCAGAAGCAAAATGGAATCTCATAGTATCCATCACTAGTGCACTTGATAAACTAGGTAATACACTAGATTCTATAATATTTGGATCGTATGCTGTATATATTGGATTTGAAGTTAGGTCAACTTGAACTAATCTAGACTCTCCAATTGGTACAACACTTGAGGCTCTAGCATTTTTAGTAGCTGCTGCATCTGCGTCTTTATTATAAATTTGATATAAATCTACATTATTATTTTTAACAAAATAGTAATCAGAATTAACTATATTTGGAGCAGGATCCCCCAATGGAGTCATCATGTATTCTAATATACAATAGTCAGATAGGGTTACAAATCTAGAAGTCATTGTTTTTAATTGTTATTTCTTTAGCTTAATTTTCCAGTAAATACTTCCTTGAATTGAGATTGTTTTACTGGCAGAGTAGCCAACTCCTATACTGTATATTTTATCACTTTTTGTTTTTAATAATATTGATGGACCTATAAAATTAACAGCATTTACTTTATCGAAGCCTCCAACTAAACCAATATATACTTGATTTTTAGGAAGCTCTTTAACTATTACAGTTTCTCTAATTTGTATTTTATTTACTTGGGCGTTCCATAATCTTCCCAATACTGTATTTTGAGAAACAGTATCATTCACTATAATATAGCCTAATGAATCGGCTAATTGTAAAGTATCAATATAAACCTTTTTTGAATAATAGTCATTAAGGACCGCTATTGTATCGATTGATAGTGGAAGTTTAATGTATACAGGTTTTTCATGGTAAATATCTTTACCCCTTTTATAAACAATAGTATCCCTAGGTATGTATACCGTATCAATAGTATGTTTAAGTAATTCATATTTTTTACCATCAACTTTAATTATATCTACTGGTTTAACCCCAGTACCATCACAGGCTCTCATTAGGATAATAATTATAATTAATACAATTACTGCTAATGTTTTAAAGTCAAGCTTAAGTAAGTCTTTAATGTTCATTCAAGTTCAGCATAATTTTATAATAGTCAGGGGCTTTGCCAGTTTCCTCTACTATTTTATCTATTAGGGCTTTCTCCTTTAGTCGGTTAGAGTCTAGTGCATGCATTAACTCATTCTTTCTAATCTCTAATAGATTTGCCATTTTCTCTAATTCAGATAAGCCAGCATTTATTTTATCGTATTCAGTTACGATTTCTTTTATTTCAGTTAAATATTCCATTATTGATATTCAAGTTTTACTTTGATTTTGCCAGACATAAGAGCAGCATAGATTCCTTGTAGATAAAAATCGCTACTTTGTGGAGGTTGTCCCATTTCTTTAGGTCGAGAAGTTTGTTCTTGTGGGCCAGTTTGTCCAGAGTTTTGATTAATTACAGTTTTTGAACTTTGATCAACGTTATTACCTTCATTGGTAATTGAACTTGATGAGCTTGTTTGAGGATTCATTGAGGTAACTGATGAACTTAGGTTATTTACAGCAGCTGGTAAATCTTTTGATAATTTGCCTACACTCTTTTCTAATGTTTTATCTGGTTCCAACATTTTTTTTACACTAGAGGATTCAACCAATTTAGTAGATTTTACGTTAACTGATTCATTTGTATTTGTTTTATTAATATTCGTTTTATTGACTTCAGTAGATTCAGGAATATTTGGTATTCCCATTAAGGTATTTAACATTGCCTGATTTGCTTTAGTCTCTTCTTCTTCCTTAGTTGAAGTAGACAACTTATTATCAACTGTTGATTTAAGTACATTTGAAAGCTTGGAATTAATTGACTCTTTTGTTTTATTTACAGAACTTAAATTAGCTGATTTTTGATTAACGGTTGAGACTTCATTTTTAGTTGCGGATTGAGGTATTCCCATTAATGTCTCAAGCATTTTAACAGTAGGATCAGATTCAACGGTTATGCTTTTAGTTTTTTCAGATATAGAAGTTGAACTAGTATTCTTTTCAGAGTTAGCCTCATTATTTAATACGTTTTTTGAATTTACTGCACTATTTGAATTATTAGCTGATTCAGATTTAGAGTTTGTAATATTATTATTAATTGTGGTATTTGCAATTAAAGGAGCCGGAGTTTGAGCTTGAATCGCTGGCGTACTTGCAATGCTAGCAACATTTCCGCTAGTTGCAGCAATTGCACTAGTTTGGTCAGGCGAAGTTAATTTAACCTGCTCTTCAGGTTTAGGTGAAGGCTGTTCAATTTTAGCCGGTTTAATATTTGCAGTTACTGGTAGATTAGGAGAAGGTTTTGCTGTTTCTTTTGATAAAACCGTTTCGCTAGTTGGAATAGTACTAGCTGTTGTTGATTTATTAATTGCGCTATCTAAAACAGCAGCCGGAGTTAATTCAGTAACGCTTGATGAGATAAGGCTCCCAGGCAAAGGTTCAGACGGCGATAAACTAGTAACTCCTTGATTTATTTGATTTACGCTTGGTAAAATTACGCCCTCAATCTTTTCGTCAGCGAGTTGAGTTTTTATTTGGCCAATTGCTGATTTATAAGCGGATTTTAAAGAGCCAAGTTCTTCAGCATTGGCGACTATCGTTCCAGTTTCAATATTTACAACCCTAATTACAAAGACTGACTGCTTATCTACGCCAGTCGGAAGTAATTCAAAGACAGTTGAGTAGTTTAAATTGTATTTCACTTAATTAAGTTCTTTTAGTTATTTATTAAAAAAAGAAGGACTTGAGAGTGTTAGTCATCAAGTCCAGTCTGGATTTCAAAAGTTTGCTGGCTATTTTCGCCAGATTCATTTACTAAAAATTTAACGTAACTTAAATATTCATATAAAGGTAATGAATAAAGTTCGTTGATCGATTGGTTCAGCTTCACGGCCAAGAGACGATTAGTCTCAAATAAGTTCATTAAGTCTACCTGAAATAAGGAAAAGATCTTTGATCGTGAAGCTGTCTGACGAAAAAATTGAACTGGATAATGTTGATCCACATTTAGGGCAGACAGTAGTTAAGACACTTTCTCTTGAACCTTGCATTAGTTCAGCAAACTTAGTAACAAATGTAAATTTATTAAGGTGCCAATTAAAAGTTTCAGATTGACTTGCTGCATATTCAGGTTGACCGAATTTTGACCAATCTTGTACAAGATATGGAGCAACTTTAATAAATGACTTATCAATTGTTTTACTCTGTGATTTGGCTTCAGAAATTCGTTTACGAAGTCTTTCAATTACACCAAGAGTTGGCATATACAAATAAAAGGTCTCATTTAGTTTTGGAGAAACTACTTCAAAGCAACGATATTGTGCAGAATACCATTGATTAATTTCTTCAGGCATATCAAATAATTGTAACATGCTACTTCTAACTTTAACATCATCTGACCAACCTCCATCTTCTGCACAGGTTTGAGTACACTCAAGTTTTGTGGAAAGTTCATTTTGGCCTTCAGGGAAAGTAATTTCGTGAATTATGAAAATAATATAGAGACGATCTACTTCTGCAATATCTCTCCAAGTTAACCAAGACTGACCGCCTTTAATTTTGAATCGGGTACACTTTTCAATAATAAAATTTAACTTATCATCAATATCTAATACATCGGATTCATCAATGGTAGACCAGTGCCTAATTTCAGAAACAGTTGCTGCTCTAATTGTTAATTCTGAACCTTCTGCATAGAACATACCCCTTGATGGTAAATTTGCTAATGGAATATTTTTCCAATAATTATCATTAGCTCCAGAAACAGTTGAAGTAGGTTGAAGCGAAATTGCTTGGCCTAAACTACTTATTGGAGATCCAGGTTCAGCTGGGTTGGAATCAATTGGGCTATTCGTATTCTTACCATACTTTACATCTTCCTTTTCTAAAAAGGCCAATGCTGCATCCTCCACATTCGGAGTGTTATTGTCTTCTGCCATTAAATACTTTGTTTATTAAATTATATCAAAAACTCTAGAAAGGTTTTTGCTAGATGGGAATTGGACTCATTTAGTTTAGATAGAGTCTCTGGGTAAACTTCAACTAGTTTCATTGAATTTGTATCTCGAATGAATGCTCTAATTGTTTTATGCTTGGTATCGATTTTAAAACTATCAAATTTTCCAATAATGCTATCTGGATTGCCTTTGGAGTTTTTAAAGGTTGAGTTAACAACTACTCCACCAAGACGTGAACCTTTTTTAAATAGGTTATTAAGTTTCTTTATTTCTTGATCAAAATCGTCAACTTCAATTTGCTGAGGTAGCGAAAGATCGGATAACGGTAATAGCTGAACTGATATACCATTGGTAAAACCACTACGGTTTGACACAAAACTAAAGTCGCCTCTTCCATAAAAAGGCAGACCTTTCATTGCTTGTTGTCTTTGACCAAAGGTTAATACTGGTACCATTATCGGCTAAAAGTAGATGGAATTGCAAGTAATGCTACAGTAACTCCATTCGCAACTGTTATTTTTGAAATTACTGCATAGAATGTGTCGCCTGCATTAATTCTAACGTCTACTCCATCTCCAGAAATTCCCTGAGCAGCAGTTTTTACATTTACTGTAACTGCTGAACTGTTTGGATTGTGAATTCCAAAAAATGTATCAGTATAGTAGCCTACGCCAGTATCTAAATCAGTAATATTTCTAGAACTTTGATTAACAAAGACTGGAGTATAATTGGTTCCATTATCTGAATCAGTGTGGGTTTTTAAAATTTTAGCAATAGTAGTGTTCATTTGGTTTTAATATTTTTAGCAAGCACAATCATTTGGATCGTTATTACTTTTTACATAGACTATTAAACCTGATACCTTAATACTGAAATTAGGATTAGGGTTAGTTATCTCTATCTTATTTATTAGGTTATTTGCGTTAAGCGTCTCAGGGTTACTGAAGTTAGAAAAGAATTGAGCAACCGGCAATGTTATAGAACTAGTTGAACCATTACTAAATGAGCCTAATGTTATATTACTTGACATATTTGCTGGCATAATATCTTCTCCCATTTTATTAGTCTTAGGGTATTCAATATATAAAAGGCAGCCTCTACTGAAATTTCGGTCATTAGGCAAAATATAATATTCTGGAGATAGGTCACTACCTGCATGAGCCATATATTCTGAGCTTATATCAAATGGATAATTTATGTCAACTGAGATAAAATCACCAGGATGAGCTGGATCTGGATCTCCTGGGCTAACTGAGCTAATTTGATTCCCTAAATTATTATCAAATATTGATAAAGTATCACCTGCACAAACTTCAAAGTTAATTACTTGATAACTATCAACTGGATAAAGAAAGTCCTTTAGATTACAAAAACTTGCTTCAGATTGACCTTTATTATAGATATTAAAACATTTGTCTAATAATTTTAAGACCTTTTTAGTTGGGTCACCTGCACACAGATTTGCAAAAGAATTATTAAATCTTTTTGCAATTGGATCATCTTGAAAATTAATATATGCCATTCATAGTAGACTTTTTTAAGGGCGATCATTAAACATTATTTTACCAGAACCAGGATTACTGCCTCTAGCTAATTCTTTGTCTATTTTGCGTTCTCTTTGTATATTATTATCTACCTTAGGTTCGGCCGCAATTTCTTGAACATCAACTGCTGTTTTAGAAACCTCATTTAAGTTAGGTTCATTAATTTCAGCAGGTTTAACATCCGGCATTTCAATACTGATTTTAGAAAGATAAGAAGGTTCAATTGGCTGAGTTGTAGTTTCAACTATTGGCTCAGATATAATAACTGAAGTTTCTTTAGCTACTTGGGTAACTGCATCAGTTATTTGAGGATTAATAATTTCGCCTACTTTATTATCAGGTTTAATATAGTCAACCAGTGATTTAATAAATCCAAGTGCAACAATTGGTAAAATTGCACCACTTACAATAGAAAGAACCCGTTTTTGATAAATTAATTCTTCTTCGACTAAGCCAAATAATTCTATCCAGCCTTGGAAATTGGTTAAGTGAACATACGCATAATACATATTTCCCATTGCCTGCATTGCAGTTAATAAAAGAAATAGCATCCAAACAATACCCTTATTCATTTTATCAAGGGTAATAAGTGAGGCAAGTGACGCTGCTGCTCCAACCTCAAACGCAATTGCTAAACTTATTGCTAGCCACTGAGGATTAGACAGGCTAAAAAAGTCAATAACGTGAATTGTTGAAATTATTGAAACCAGCAAATATAGCGTAACAAACGTGCCTATTATAAAATAACTAACGGCTTTTTTACTCATTATTTAGAAGATTCTAATTTTTTAATTTGTAAATCAATTTCAGATTGACGATTAACATCAAAGATTTTACGATCAGTAGATTGGATCATGCGCTTTTCAGCTTTTAATCCTTCAATTTCAAGGTACTTATTAAGTTCTTTAGTAGTACACAGTGAATCTAATTGTGCATTTGTAATTTTGTCCTGTTTTTCAATTTTAGAAAGTCGACTAGAATTATTACACTGTTGAAGAAATACAATTAGCATAAATGCCAACACAAATTTTTCAAAATGAAGTTTAATAAAATTCATGGTTAAAATATCTTTTTGGTTATTTATTTACTTGGTAGTTAGTTTATTTGTTATCCATAGTTGCACATCAGCATTATTGTGATAAATCCACAACCCGGTGCTAATTGCATAATATAAAGCAGCACCAAATACAATAACTCTAAAAAAATCTGACCTTTCCGAGAAGAATTTACACTTTACCCAAACCAAATAGGCATAATAATCAGCAGATTTAATTCGTTTTGTTGAAATATCCACTATTTCAGTAAGATTTAGATCTGCGAATTTATTTTGAAACTTAGAAACCGAATCAAATACTCTACTTTTTTCAAGATCAATTAAATCGCCAGTTGCCAATAGCGTTTCAGGTTCAAGGTTAATAACATAGTATACTCGCTTTAGTAAATCGGCTCGCATCTTAAAGCCTTTGATAAAACCTGACTCTTCCAGTCCAGTTATTTTCTTTCGGTAAAAAAGATAATTGCTAATGTCCTTTACAATTAGTTTAGCTGAGCTAAATGCATCAATTGGGTTTAAATAGTTAAGTAGTTTCATAATTAAAAATATTCTCCAAGTTTATCAACCATGTGAGGATTTTTAGTCAACACGGCCTCTTTTAACATTTTACGAGCTTTTCTGATTTTAGTTTTAACCGTATTTAGATTCATTTCATATTTCTCAGCAATTTCATTACCTCGCATATGATGTAATTCTTTATCGATTAATATTGACTTTTCAATACATTCAGGTAAGGCATTAATTTCAAACTTAGTCATATTATATAAATCATCAAAATATACTTCCTTTTCAAAGGTCTCTGCTGAATTATCTGGTATATTTAATGGTTTAGTTAAATTATCTAAACTTATTGCATATTGCTGCTTTAATTTATGTTGATGAAGTAATGCCTCATTTTTTGCAATTGTATAAATCCAAGTAGTAAATCGATAACTATCACTATACGATGCAATTCCTTTAAATATTTTAAAAAGGGTATTGTGTAATACCTCATCAGTTTCATCTGCGTCATTAAAAAATTTCCAAATAAAATATTTTAATTTTGGGTACATGATTGAGGCTAGCCGATTTCGATCTTTTTCTTTATATTTGCCGGTTTTGATAAGTTCAGCAAGACTTTGCATTTCGTCATTTAATTGCTTATTCAGTAGATCGTATGCGCTCATGTAGTCGGGTTAGTTGGTGTATTTGTTTGGGTTAGCAGATTTCCATTTATCATATCTTTCAGTTATCTGGATTAGTATTTTATTTCTCACAATATCTTCGTCTTTAAAGGTATGAATACTTAATCCATTGATTCCGCTAAGCAATTCAATAAAATCAGGTAGAGCTACTTTACTCTTTGCTATATCATATTGGCTTACATCTCCACATATTAATACCTTAGAATCTTTACCCATCCTAGTAATGAATAGCATTAACTGTTTAAAATCAGCATTTTGTGCCTCATCTAAAATCATTAAACAATTATCAAAGGTAGCACCTCTCATATAGGCAAGAGGTCTAAATTCAATAACTCCAGCAGTTTCTAACCAACCAACATTATTGGGATCATTTAATAATTTTACCAAATTTGATCGATAACTTTCCATAAATGGATCAATTTTATCTTTTATTTCTCCAGGTAAAAATCCAAGTTTCTCTCCAGACTCCTGAATAGGTTTAGATAGGATAATCTTTTTAATTTTTCCACCTAGGTAAAGTTTTAGTGCCGCTAGACATGCAGTAAACGTTTTACTTGTACCAGCCGGCCCATAACATAAAGTTATTTCGCTGGACATAATCTTTTGTAAATAATCAGCCTGTGAAGGTTTTAAGCTAATTTGACGTAACTCCTTTTCAGTTAATTCAGGTTTAAAAGATTGAGTTTTTCTCTTTGATTGCGGTCTTTCAGCCATTAGATTTAGTGGTTCTTTTTTTAGTTTTAGGTTTGGTATTGATCTTATCCAATATTTTTTGGCATTTTGAACAAGATTCATAATCTTCAATTTGCTTGTAAAAGGCAAGTGCTTTAGTTAAGCAATCCGGCCAATCTTTACTTTCCGCAATAACATCTAATTCTTCATCAACAATTTTTAATTTTTTAATATAGATATGTGGCCTTTTTTCCGAAAGGGCTACATCTATTTGGGCAACTACTATATCAAAAATTTGCTTTTTGTTAGTGCCATAGTCGAATTTTAAAAAATCATCATGTTTCATAGCCTGACTTTGAATTATTTCCGTAAAAGGTGTCACGGGTTCTTTTTATTTGATCTATCGTCATTTCATCAAATACATTAACCAGTTTACCCGGTTTTTTAACCTCAGCGGTTGTATTTAATTCCCTTAGTGCAGAGTGATCAAATCCTGATGAATTTCCAAGATACGATTCGCCTAAATATAATGAATATACTTTTGACAAATACTCTTTTGGTAATCTGTCAAGTTCTTCATTTACTAATTCCCAAAAGTTTGGTGATTCAAAGAATGCCGCCGTTTCAACACATGTGATTGCTAAATCGTCATTACCGCTTTGGCTTCGGTAATTACCATTACTTGATCGGCCAAATGCACCAAGTTCATGAACTGTTTTATGTTCATTTGGTAAAATTTTATTTACTGCAGCTAAATACTTAAATCGCTCGCAGTATTTAGTTTTATTGGTCTCTGTCATTTTTAATCCAGGTTTCCAATTTATTGAAGTGGTTGTATGTTTTGAGTGAATTACTTGACCTGGCCAAAAATCCTCATTTTGTGTTAGCTTATCCATTACCCATTCGCCTTTGTGGTTAAGCTCAATTAAAAGTTTAACTTTTTCAGGATTAAAGATATTATACAACAAATGTTCTAAAGTATTACAGTATTCGTTAATATCTTTTTTGTTTGATCTAAAAGTTGCAACTTGCACTAGTGTAAAAATATCACCTTCATTTTTAATAAAGTCTTTTACTTGATCTAGCATTTTTAGAGGAAGAGCGGCTAATTTAAAAATATTAATTACTGAATAATCTCTACCTAATCCATCAGCTGTATCAATTGCAAAAATATAGTTATTACCATCGTTTTTAATATCATCTGGTGTTAATTTGGCAAGGTTTGGGTGAACCGTAAAGCCATCTAATAGTACTAAATGATCTGGGCTTTGAGCCCATTCTGGGGTGATATATGATGTGCGTAAATTAAATATTTTCTTAAGATCCTTTGATGGTAATAGCAACTTATCCGATGAAAAGAATTGTAGGCCATATTCCTGATTAAAATCTTCTTCTGAACCTAAGTTTGCAATGGTTGATTGCTTCCATTCGTCATCACGACCTGGGACTTGCCACCAATCTACCCTTAATGGAACGTATTCATTATTATGATTCATTGCATCCATGTAAATTTGATAAAAGCGATTCATGCCATTTGGAGTTGAAGTTATTATGATTTTTGAGTTCTTTGATGCTGAAATAGTAGGATAAATTGCTCGATAAAAAAAGTCTAAATAAGATGGATTAATATGCGCAAACTCGTCAATGTATAATACGTGAATTGTAAAACCAATACCGGTATTTTTAGTTGTAGTACGCCCAATTAATCGGCAGCCATTGTCAAATTTCATTGACATTACGTTATTTGAAATACAGCCAGGTTTTAGGAAGAACGGTAGATTTTCAAGTACTGATTTAATTTTATCTAATACCTCTTTAGTAGTTGTTGCAATATTCGCTACCGCCAGGACATTTTTATCAGTATGGAATATTAAGTACCAGGCAATAAATACGCCAGACATTACAGTCTTTCCAATTTGACGACTTGCCATTAAGCAATTAAATCGATTATTCTTAAATGATCGGATAATTTCTTCTTGATAGTCGCGTAAGATAATTTGCTCAATACCTTGCTCCTGCATTACTTGAGCATATTTACCGGCAAAATAAACTGGATCAGATTTACATTTTCGGATTTCTTCAAGCTCTTCTGGTGTATATTCAAATACAATATTTGCCTTTTTCCAAACTGGATCATTATCTTTAAATGGCGAATTTTTGATTGTTTTAATATCAATCACACCATTTTCAAAATCATCAAGTAATTGTTGTACCTTAACTGTCGTCCAAATCGCACTATTCTCCTGATCAAGGTCAGAAAGCTTCATCTGAGTTCGGCTTCCACTATTTGCTATAAAATCTTTCATATTAATGAATTAACGTCATCCATATAATCAATATCACTATCTTCTGTAATAATAACATTTGATACGCCTCTCTCTATCATAACTTCAGCCTTTCGACCTGGATGAGTTAGGTGTCTTGAATCAGAGGTATCTTCTTCTATTTCAAGAGCGTCAATTTCTTTTATTAAATTTTTTGTACCGGCTGTGATATAGTAATCGCTTGAACTTTGGGGTATTGCTCTTGCTTGTGGACCGGTTCCACTTCCACCTAATTCTTTTTGTGATATGTCTTGATTTACCTTTTTATAGGTATCTTCTAGAAATAACATATAATTTGCTTGAGTTTTTACAACCGCTGTTAATTTATCTTGAAGTTGTCCAAATACTTCAAATAGTCTAGGATGAGTATTGCCTTGATTAATTTCTTCAGCAATTTTTTCAATTGCCATTCGAATGGTTTTTAATTGAAAGAAAATATTTTGAATACTTGAGTTATCAAGAACCTGTTTCTGTTTAATATATTCATGCTTGTCTAGTACGCCAAGATCAACATAAAACGAAAGAAGAGAGTCGGTAATATTTTTAGCCTGCTTTTCAAAACCTGCATTCATTTCAATAAAATCCAATGGAGGTGCTGCTGCAATTTCAGCAAGCTGCTCATCAATATTATCGTCTTCCTGATTAGGTCCACCTGAGTAGCTACTCAATAGTGATTCAAGTTCGCCCTTAATTTGAGCCTTTTTTTCCTTTGAGAATACTGGTCCAGCCATACATTAGTTTAGTCGATTTTCGTTCTTATCTAGTGCCGGATTTGCAAATATTTTAATTTGTTTAACTGCCTCAATATGCTCGTATATGTAAGCTTCAATATATGCAATAAACGAATCTAATATTGGGTTTGCGCCGAACATTTGATTTGAAAGGACACGTTTCATTAAGTTATTTTTATACTTATAACCTAAATGAAGACGTCTGTCTTTTCTATTATACACTGTTTGGTAAAGAGAGTTTCTTATCATATAATTCCAGTATTTTTACGAGCAACCTGTGCTTTAATTGAAATATTTAGTGCACCTAGTGCAGATTCAGATAATCCTTCTGCATACTTATTACCTTGAGAATCAGTCCAACCTCCACGTACTACCGGAAATTCGTCTAGTCCAATAATAATATCGTTAAAATCATCAAGTCCTACTAGAGTTTCACTAGTTGGATTTGCGGTTTTATAAAGTTCATTAAACTCGCTTAGCATATTAATACTAACTGAGTCAACTCCATTAATTGCTTCAACTACTGCAATTAAATCACTTTTTGGAACCCGATCATGTCTCTTTAATTTAATGAAATATTTACCTAGCGCATCAGCAATATCTGATTTAACAATATCTTGAGAAACATCATCAAATGCAATGATACTTAAGTTAATAATGTATCTGGTAATTTTTGGATCAACTATTTTCAAGTCGGTTGAAATCATTTTTGTTCCAGATTTTTCAACGTACTTCATTAACTCATTCTTTTGAAAATTGGTTAGCTTAAAATTGCTGATTGGTAAATTAAAATAGTCAGTTCCATTTTTAAACATTTGAGTAACATCCGGTACCAGGAATAAGTTAATCATTCTAGAATCTAGGATATTTCCAGTTGTGTCTTGATCTAGGAATACTTTAATTGTTGAAAACATTTGCATTTTTTGCAATAAGACTTCATAATTATCTAAATTAACTAGCGCAAAGCTTTTTGATGCACGAGGTGCAATTAATCGGGTTAAAGTAGGATCCTCTGGGTCTACTCCGAAATTTGGAGCACTTACTGTTACAATTCCAAAATAGTCGCTCATTATAATCTCTTCGCCAATTGGAGAAAATCCAGTATCAACAAACGAAAATAATACTTGTGCATTATTATCAACTTTAACATTTCCAGCTGAGCCGTCTGTATTTAAGTATTCAACAACAATGGTTGAACCGGTGGTTGGAATTTTACCAAACGAGCCATTACCAAAATAGATGTCTAATCCATTTGTTATACCAGTTTTTGCAATAAATCCTTTTGCTCCTCTTGGAATATCTAAGAGTGATTCATATTTAGTCCATTTTTCGCCATTAACATAAATATTAACAATAAAATTATCAATATAGAAATTATTCGGAGCTCCCATTTGATAACTTTCAAATGCAATTCCCTTTGCAGTAAATGTTTGGGATTCAATTTGACCTTGACGAACACTAAAAATTGCAGTAGTTTCAGTACCGCTTAGCGCAAGCCTAACCTCTTCTTGCGTAAGTTCAATTGCATAGGTAAGTCCATTATTTTCACAACGAACTCTAAATAGGTTATTAAGCACAACTTTAGTGGCAGGTGGGGTAATATTAGGTTTTCTAACAATTCGGATTTGACCGGTTGCGCCAATTGCTCTACTTGGATTATGGCCAGCTAGAGTAGCTAATGAATAGATTGATGAAACTCGACTTGCTTCATTTATATTTAGTTCAGTAATTGAGTCTTCAATATAATAAAAAATAAGTTGACTTAAGTTTTCTACAACAATTAATAGCTGCCCAAATGGAGAAGCTGCAGTAAATACAGAACGACTCTGTTTAAACTTTGTTTGTAAGAACTGTATAGTTTCGCTAAGAATATCTCTAACTCGTATATTTAAACTAGTAAAGAGCCTTAGACTGGTATTTTGTTTAGTAAGGTTTGCCATTTAAGGAGTAGCTTCTTTTAGGTTATTTATCAGCAGAGTAAAACGTTTATGAAAGAGACCACCTGTATAAATAATTAGGTATAATAACTATTATATGGGGATAACCGGTTTTGACAAAGATTATCGGTTACGCTTGCACGCCGAGGATGATGCTAAGACTCGTTAAAATGTATTACAAACAATAAGTGGCAACACTACTTTCTGGAGCCTAGTTAACCAAGGCGTTAACACTCCTGTTACTGAAGAGCTTTTAGCTGCATAAGTGACCAAGCGGCAACTGCTTGACTAACCAAAGTTGCAAAACCAGCATGGCGTAGCGGCCAAGTCGAACCGTTACTGACTTTAGCTTTAAGTCGTTAAAGAATAAGATATTTCGTCCAATTAGAAAAATGGACTAAGCGTGTAAATGAAAGTTTAATTAGAGGTTTTTTGGACGGCGGTTCGATTCCGCCTATCTCCACACCACAACCTTTTGCAAACAAGTCTTAGATAAATAAAATCAAAGACTTGTTTGCAATATGGCTCAATCAAAACATAAATACCACTTTATCTACAAAACAACATGCTTAATAACCGGTCGTTATTATATTGGCATGCATTCTACTCCAAAAATAGAAGATTCATATTTAGGTAGTGGAAAAAAGTTGTGGCATTCTATAAATTACCACGGAAAAGAAAATCACGCTAGGGAAATACTTGAATTTTTACCAGATAGAAAATCTCTAGCTAATCGAGAAAGAGAGTTAGTAAATGAATCACTATTATCTGATCCTATGTGCATGAATTTAGTTAAGGGCGGAGAAGGCTGGCATGGGTTTATTTCAATTGAACATCAACTCAAGTGTTCAGCAGCCGGCGGTTTATCAAACAACCCTACTAAATCAAGATTAGCTAGCGAGCGCATGACTAAGTATCATACTGACGCTAAAGCTGCTGGAACTCATCTTAACTGGCAAAAAACTTACGATTGGACCGGTAAATCTCATAATGTTGAAACTAAATCAAAAATAGGACTAGCGAATTCAATTAGTCAATTAGGAGAAAACAATAGCCAATTTGGAACAAAATGGGTCTATCATCCAACTATTGGTGCAATAAAAGTTAGCAAGTCAGCAGTTGAGTCATATCTAACAATCGGATATGTCCTAGGTAGGAAGAGTCCAACTAATTAACCTTTTTTTTATTTTCTAAGAGTTGAGTCTGGGCATAAATAAATAAACCAGATGAAAACATTAAACACCGACGATATTTTTCTAAGAAATTTAACAATTGCCTTGCTTGATTTGTTAAATGGAGAAATGGAGATTACGATTGCACGAAATGATCATAATGAAACTTTTAAGGTTCCGTTTCTTTATAATTATGGAACAGATGAAGGCTTCTTAAAGGATTTTTATATTGGACTGCCGGATAACTGTCGCATTCCAGCCGCAGAAGGCACCTATGATATTATTCCAAGAGGAATTGTAACTCTGTCAAGCTTCCAAGTTAAACCGTCTGATATTACAAATAAGTTTGTTAGGGGTAGTTTTACTGAACCTGAAAGAGGAGAAAATGATGAAAATATCCTAACTGGCTATTCAGCTCAGCTATTTTCTTTTCCAATGTCAATTAAATTTGATATTAAAATTATTTGTGATAACTTAAATAAAGCATTTAAGATTGCTGAAAATATGCTACATATTTTTTATTCAAACCGGGTAATGTATTTTCAATATCACGGAGTCAGAATTCCTGCTCAATTTCAATTTCCAGCAAATGAAACAGTTGATAAGTCCTATAAGTTCTCAATGACTGACAATAATAAATTAAATATAAATTTGTCAATTGATGTAGAAACTTACTTTCCCAGTTTTGAAAAAACCTCTAAACGTAAGAGTTCAAATGTCATTGAAAGATTTGAAGTTAATCGTAAAGGGCCAAATGGTGATAAATTAACTAAGACTACTTGGGCTGATCAAAACCGTGCAAATACTTAAAATAATAAAATAAACAAATGTCAACATCAAAATCGTTTTCATATAATCCAGGTTCTCCAATTGCTGGAACAGATCAAGTTGGAGATTTAGCAATTAGTGTAGCCGACCTAGATTATACAACTTCTCCAGGTGGAGTTCAATGGTGGCAAGGTCCAGATCAGGATCTGGGCTATGTTATTGCGCATACTGTGCCAAATAATACTCAACCTACGCCAGCCTCAAGTTACCTGTATTTGGATAATACGCATAAAGGAACAGATATAAATTTAAGCGGATCACCGCTTCAAATAGCTCATCAACAATTTGGTTACCAACAATCAGTATTAGGGGTTAATGAAATTAAATCTACTGACAAAATTATGTTTAGTGTACTGGTTAGTTTGTCAAATCCAGGAGTTCTAGCAAATTCTCACTTTATTGGTATTGGTTATCAATTCATGAATTATCAAGGTAATCCATATGGTGGATATCCCGGTAATGATGGTTTTAGTATGGGTTATCGTAGTGATGGAACCATTTGGTACAACGGTATTGAAACCATCTCAGGTTTAGAACCTTGGACGCATAATAATATTATTGATGTGGTGATTGATAGTAACCTTAATGGTATGTGGGTTAGAGTAAATGGTGGTCTTTGGAATAATAACCCTAGTGCCGACCCAGCAACTAATGCTTATGGTATTGAGATTATTGGCGGGCCTTTTTATCCAGTATTATGTCCTGGATATGAAGGTACAATGACAATACAAAATACCGCAGCATATGGAACCCCAAGCAATTTTAAATTTTTAGGTGAAGAAGTTGCAGCAGTTGGATTTAATAGGTCAACTTCACTAACCGAAGCCAGTTTTATTGAAGTTGCAAATAGCATAAGTGGCCAAGTTTTTATAAGCGGCAATGCTGCAAGTACCTGGTTAACCGCAAATGGGTATTGGAATAATTGGTCAAATTTTGGAAGTTCAGGATTTCAATGGATGACAATTGGTTCGGTTACCGGAAGTTCAGCATCAGGAGTAGGTCAAAACTCAATAGGTATTACAATTAGTCAAAGCGGAGGCGGTATGGGACAACATAGCGGTATGTACGCCGCAAATACTTTTCCTGAACAATACGGAGTACCATTTAATGGTATTCAAATTTTAAATCAAGCAGCTGGAACATTTACAGCAATATTTAGCCAACCGGTTACCGATCCACTAGTTGCATTTGCTAGTGTTGGTAATGGAAGTTTATCTGTACCAGTTCAAGTATCTGCGCCATTTACACCAATTTTTTCACAGGCTACAACCTATCAAAATGCAGTTAATGGAACTCAATACACTCAGTTTACTGGAACAGAAGGATTTAATATTATTCGAATAGACGGTACCGTACAAATTGTAAGTTTCGTCTATACTGTTTCAGAATATTATTGTACAGTTTGTTTTGGATTCGTTGATCAAAATGCATAACCTTGCATAATTAATCAAAATCTAATTCCAAGTCAAAATTATAATATTGGAAAGTGGCAGTGAACGTTGTAAACTGCGGAGTTATTGATGAATACGATAGATTCATTTCGCTTAATGACTTTAGCATTGGTCTGTTAAACACAATAGACGATACTGCATAACCTTCATTATTTAAGAGAGTTAATCGGATTGGATGAAAGAACGGATGATTTACATTTGAAATTGGATTTACCGATAAGGCTTGACCTAATGAATTATTGCCAAGATTGTCTGGATTAACATTTGCTGGTTCTAAATAATTTAGGGCATTATCTAAAAATATAAAATAGTTTAGGTATGCATCAGTTAATTTAAAAGTCAATTTAAGTTCTCTAGTAAATTGATCAGCTATTGGTTTTGCACTCTGTAATTCTTGAATCTTTCCAAGTGTTCGGGTTTGAGTTGGCAAAGTTGAAGAAAATCCTGGAAAATTCACACTTTGTATAGTTGATGCCATAAAATCAGATAATGACTTATATGGCAATAATAGACTTCTATAATATTTGTTGTACTTTTGTTGCACAACACTATTAAAGAAGTCCATTGGTAGGTTTACTAAAAATGAATTTTGTCTAGCGTTTAATATCATATAGAATTATCTATATTAGAATTGTCTTTAACTTTTCAATTACCTGATCAGCTGTGATCAATTTTGAACATTCAAATTGACGAGGTGTACCTTTTTGATCTGGGCACCAATTCCAATCACCAGCATTGAGCCTTAATCGATTTGCACAACCTGAACACGCGCCAGTTGGTGCAGCTAATTTAATAATACCGCCATCTGGTTCATTATAAGGTTCAGTAAAACCGGAGATTTGAATACTTGGAGTATTTGTTACCCAAGCTAACCAAGTCAATCCACTACTAATTCCAATAAAAGCAGCGCATTCAGTTAATTCAGTAATTACTCGGTCAATTGTACCAGCTTCAAGTTTAGCGGCTCCAACTGGATTACGATTTCCCATATAGCCGTCTTCTTCTCTAGATAATACTACCGGTTCATAACCGTTTGCAATTAACCAATCTGTAACTTCTTGCCAACCAGTTAGATTATTCCAATATTTTGCTTGAGCAGTACTGTGAATTCCAAGGCCTACTTTTTTCTTAACTACTGGACCAGTTGGATAATTAATAATTGGTTTAATCTCTTTATATTCTAATCCTAAAATATCGGTCGCAGTTCTTTGTAATGGACCTAATTTAAAATCGCTAGGATTTTTTTCAAGATCAATATTATCGCCATTATGGAACCAGCCTATTCGGTACATTGCATGTAAATTAGTTACCATTTGACCCGGTTCAATTAATTCAATATTTGGATAAGTATCTTTAAATAATTGATTCCAGAAAGTTGAACAGATCATAATACAATCGTGCTTCTTTCTAAATTCTTCAACATATGGAAACCATGCTAAGGTATCACCTAGTGCTTTTGACTCTAATGGAATATAGACACGTTTACCTTTTAGGTCAGTATTAAATATTATTACCGGATTTCCGCTTTGGTCCTTAACTTTAATTTTCCAATCTTTAAAATATTTGATTGCACTTTTTGCCCAAGTTCCGCCACTTAATTTTGTTGAATAAACTAATTTGTCAGTTTCATTATCAATAAACTCTACTTGATATTTCATTGGACTTGTAGTTTTCAATTCAACAAACGGGCCGTCTACTAAATTATGATTTACAGTAGGCAGTGGCTGAACTCCGTCAATTGTTACATGATTCATTTTTGCAAAAGTTTGGAAATCATCACTTAAAAATTGAGTGAATGCGCATTTACCTAAATAATTAACAGTTACGGTATAGCCTTTACAGTATTCGCCTAATTTAATAAGTAAAAAGTCGCCCTTTTTAAGAGTCGTAAACTGTACGGTTCCATTATATTTGATTTCAAGTAGGTAATCTTTGGTTGCAGGTTCATCATGAAATCCTGAAACAAGTTGCACATATAAATTATTAAAATCGTCAGCTGCTGTATAAATTTGAAATTTAGCGTCATCTCTTAGAATACCATCTCTATTCCAAACTGCTTGAGTATTTAATTCATTTGAATTTGCAATATAATTAGTTAACCAAATATCCTTTGCGTGTTTTTCTAAATAGTGCAGGAATACTCTTTCTAACTGCCAACCGTTTGGGCGACCCATGAAGTATTCCTTTTTTGTCTTTACTTCATTTATGATATTTAGAGCAACCTCAGTTTTAATTGAGAAAATAAAGGTTGCCATAAATTTAGCTAGGTGAGTATCCTTTGCTGAACCAGAATGGTATTCATAAATTACTGCATCATGCTGGTGAGCTCTTTCCAAGAAGGCTTGGCGATATTGAAAAGTATCAAGCAGATTATCGTATTCCATAAAGTGAATCATCTTCTTTCCTAGATACTTACAGAAATTAAAGGCATGGGTCATTGATCTCCAAATTGCATAATCATGATGATATTCCATTTGATTGTCTACTCTGGTTTTTCCAAATGTACACCATCTTCCACTACCAACTGCATATTCTTCAAATTCAGAATTTAATAGCAGTGGATTTTCTTTATCATATATGTAATAATCAACTAATTTTTGAATTTCAGGTTTGATTGCATAATGCGAAACTAACAAGATTGGAATTCCTGAAAATTCTCTAAGCTTTTTAATACATTCAATTAGGTCTGATTCTTTTTCTGGAGTATTTGGCCAAGTGTCAACAACAAAAATATCATCAGGATATTCATTCGGTCTGATTATCGAAGGCCTGTTATCCGCTGAATATTTTAGGTCATTTGCAATTCCACCTTTAACCCCAAAGAAGTAAATATCTGAATGTATATTTTGCATGTCTGGATTTTGCCATTCATGATTATAGCTACCATGTGAACCGTATTCAAATACTCCATCTGGAAAAGCGGTTTCAAATCCATTAATTTTTAAAAAATCGTCAGCTTCAAGATTTTTATAATAGTCAGCCCATTCGCTTGATTGTTGAATTAATAATGGAGCATCCCTTTCTCCACGTCTTCTAGTTCCATGTTCAGGTCTTTGACCTGATGCACAAGTAAAAATAAACATTCCACCTGGCTTTAACATACGAATAATATTTTGAATAGTAGTTTCATAATATAGATCGTGTTCAAATACTTCAGTTGAAATAATTACATCAAACTGCTCAGATGGTGCATCATATAGATTCCCTGGGACTACTACATCAACATTAGCGCCATCACCAACATCTAATCCAATATAGTTACAATTATCAAATAGAAAACGATTATTTCCATTAACATCAAGTGATCCAATATCTAATACTTTTTTATTTTGGAAGTATTTTGGAAAATTTAATTTGATCTTTTTACAAAAATCTTGCTGTTCTTTATGTGCCATTTATTATAGTTTATTTTTTAAAAACTCGTCTACGCTAATTAAGTTTAAGTAGAGGCCACGTTCATTGTTAAATTTATTGTACTCATAGTATGGATTGTCAAAATCGCAACATTCTTGAAAACCGTGTTTAATAATACCAACGCCCCAATCTGTATCAATTGTAAAAATTTCAAGATCCGGTCTGGTTGCTCGATACTTATATATTGCTTTCCAAACAGTTCCATTCCAATTACCTTCGGCTGGAGTAGAGTGATCGTAAAAATCTTCCCGAGCATGATGGATTGTTGGTGGATTACAGTCATGTAAAACAATATAGCCAGTTGGACTAAGATGCGCTAGCGAATTTTCAATATCTCGGTCAACTTGGTCAGACTCATGAAGGCCGTCAATAAAAATAATATCCCATTTATAATTAGGGTCTAAATTTAATTCGGAATCTCTTAATGACCTAAAGAATTGGTCAGATGTCTGTTTATAGTCGATTTGAGCATCAACTTCAAAACATGGATCAACTGAATGTTTTGTATTAATATTAATTAAGTTAAAGCAGTCATTAGGCTCCCTAACTCCAATTTCTAAATATTTGGTAAAACCATTTTTTAGAATTAATTCGTTTATTATATCGTATCTTTGCATAGTTAATTTATATTTTTCCAGTAACAGTATGAAATATTTGTGGCTTTTTTCGTTTTTCAATTACTATCATACTATCGTAATAATGAATACCGTGGATATTATCTCCTGAATAGGTTTTAGGTATGGCTGATGAATATGATGCATGTAAATAGTCTATGAAATTTTTAGAATATTCAATGAAGGTATTTCCTTTATAACTTCCACCATATTCTCCAGGCCAATATGAGGTATGCACATCTTCGCATAAATAGACACCATTGTCATTTAAAAATGGAAACATTTCTTCGTAAGTAATTACTTGTTGATTCATAGTATGACCTCCATCATCTATTATAATATCAAATTTTGGACAAGTATCCTTTACGGTTTTCCAAAAATTACGATCTTCTTGAGATCCGATAATTATGTTAATTTGATCATCTTCATACTCTTTACATTTTTCAAGAATATCAATTCCATAGATCTTGCAGTTTTTACCAAAATAGTCTTTCCACATTTGTAACGAGCCTCCATTGTCAATTCCAATCTCAAGGATATTTACTGGAGTATCTCTAAATTTACTAAAGTGAGCCTCATAGATTTCTAAATAGTGAAACCATTTATGAATTTTTCGTTTTTCATTGTTTATAAAATAACTCTCTAAATAGTTTTTTGGACTAATTGAGTTAAGTATTTCAGGGTCTTGCTTAAAGGTCGTTATCATATTGTTTAGTTATTTCCAAAAATAAATTAATTGTAGTGCATTGTTTGGGCCGCAAAATAATAGGTAGGAATTAAAACCTAATCTGTTAAATCTGCCAATAAATTCATTGCGTAGCTCATCATTAAAATTAAGGTGCTCATGATGATATTCAACTGCAACATTTCGGATCTTAGCTAAGTTAGCATCACTGATACCTTTTAGTGCAATAATTTCAGAACCTTCAATATCTACCTTTAAGAAGTCAATTCTGTCAATTAGCCCGTTATCTAAAATATAGTCTAATGTGTATAGATTAACATCGTATTGAGTAAGAGTTGGATCCTTTTGATGCCATAGGTTAGAGCCGCCCAAGTGAGAACTTTCAGTTAAGGTTAGGGTTCCTAACTGATCTCCAATTGCTGCATTAAATAGGATGGCATTTGCTGGAGCATTTTGTTTTAGGATCTCAAAATATCTACGATCAGGTTCAAATGTTACAATTTTACTTGCTCCCATATGGTATGCATACCGAGTAAAAATTCCAATATTTCCACCAAGATCAACAACTACATCTCCTGGTTGGATTTTAACAACTGGATTTTCTGAGCGATGAGGATGTTCGTAATCAGTTAGGTTATAAATTTCATGATAAATTGCATAATCCCATCCGTATTTATAGGCAATATCCATTGTACCACCTTCTACTTTTTTGATTGAACCTAAATTTTTAATTTCATCTTTAGCAACAAAGAAATATTCAGTATCATGGAAATTCTGGTCTCTTTGAGCTTTAATATGGTCAATCATAATTTGAGCAAAGCCTAGATTTTTATTTCCATGAAAGTATAGGATTTGATCTTTATTCTTTGGGATAAACTGCCAACCGTATACTTTTCCAAAATTCTTAGGGCCTTGATCTCTCCAAAAAGAAATAAAGTGTTCCATTGCTTTGCCGGTTGTTCCAAGTAAATCACCATCCCATTCAGAAACATCAAAATTTGAAATTGGTAAAAACTTATTATAACCGTATTTGCATCTTAGGTAATTATCAATACCTTCATCATTCCATTGCAGTAAACTTGGATAGTCAGTAAGAGCAGTTTCTTTATATACATTTAAGATTTCATTAAACCACCATTCGCAATTTCGATTGTATAAGTACATGCAAATATGGGCTTTAGTCGCAAGACGATTAACGCCTTTGGCTTTGCATAGATTTTCATTAAATAGCTGCTGACCTCTTGACCCGTCTGGTTTTGTATAATATCCAATAAAATCTTCCTGTACATGAATATCAGCTAATGGATAATTCTCAATATTTGCAAAATGATCTGCTAATTTATCAATTGTATGGTTTGCAATAATATCACCGTCTAGCCAAACAAAATTTTCAAAACTTTCGTTAAATGCTGCAAGACAGGCATATTGCTTCCAATACCATTTATCATAGTTTGAATAGTATGGAATTGTTAATTTTCGGGCAATTACATTTGGCAAATAGTCAAATGGAACATCACAGTCAATTCCATAAACAATAAGTTTACGATTTGAGAATTCCAATAGCGATTCAGCTAATTTCTGAATGATCGGCATATATGCCAGGTTACCACAGGTCACCCATGCAAAGTCAGTTGAGTATTCATTTACCTCAGGTTGAATAAGTTCCTGGATGTGATCTTGTGCGATTTTTGCTGCATTTTCCCAAGTGAATTGAGTTCGGATTTGTTTTGATTCCATTAGCGCGGATTTTTTATAAATTTCATAATTATCATAAACTTCTCTAAGTCTAAGTTTAAGGTCTTCAAAGTTTGGCTCAACAAAATTACCTGGAGCATTTGGATTCCAGGATTCATCATTTGCAACACCAGCTGGAACTTCTCCATGGGTTGCTACCGGCAAACCTTTACCTGCGGCAAATTCTAATTGAGCTCCCCAATTAGAATAGATTGATGGGGTACCGCAGGCCATTGCCTCAATTAATGGAAGATTCCAACCTTCACTACGAGCACAAGAAACAAAGACATCAGCCGTTTGTAATAATGCTACATAGTCGGCTTTGCTTAAATGAGTAAGTATCTTAATACCTCTATGTGCTAAGCCAAATTTGGCAAGGCGTTCTTGAGTATTTGAACAGTCATCATTTGCAAATGGATTTTCAACATTTAAGATAAGCTCAACATTTTCATCTTCTGAAAAGGTATCAATGAATGCCTTTATAATCTCTTTAGTCGATTTGCGATATTCCCAACGCCCAACTAAAACAAATTTGAATGGGCGACCTTTTGGAAATGAGGTCTCTTGCGAAAGCGGTTTAAACATTTGGGTATCAACTCCCTCAGGTACAACCTTTACTTTATCTGCTCTGATACCTTGAGCAACCGTGCACTCTTTTTGCCAGCTGCTTGGAACCCAAACCTGATCAAATGTTTTTAGTTTATTAAAAAAATCATCAGGATATTTGGTAGTTTCCCAAACATTATAGGCAATTTTTGGGCCATCATACTTATCACCAAAATATTTATGATTAACATCATTTAAGACAATGTGAACATCAGGTTTTCCAGGATTTTGATAGTTTTGATATAGTGGAAACTCTTGTGAACCGTTTGGGGTCTGTAGAGTTTGTTGAGTTAGGATTGTTTTTAACTCAGTATCAATATAGTACTCATCATTATGAGGTTCATCATTATTGTAACCTGTCCAGGTTGAACCTACTGTCCAATTTCTGGCATCAACCTGTAAATCTTCTAGAGAATTTAGGGCTTTAAAGAAATTTCTAGAATGACAGTTGTAACCAGTTTCCCCAATAATTGAGGTGTGCGCTTTAATTTTAATTGACATGCCTTTTGCTAAACTTTTTATTTTATACTAAAGTTTGGCAATAAGGTTATGTAGTCTTAAAAAAAATTATGCGGTGGTTAAGCCTAGTGCAGTTAAGACTTTAGTAACAATGACTGAGTCATTTGTACCCCAATCTGATATATCAGTTAATTTAATTGAGCCTGTGCATATGATTGCATTGCCGCTATCCATTAATTGATAAATTACCGAAACTGCAGTTGAACCCAATTCATAGGTTACGGGTATAAATTTAATACTTGTTGCAGTTTTACCAAGTACTGAATAGTTTTGAATATCTGTGGTCATATCTTTATTTATTTTTAGTTTAGGCAATATTAATTGTAATATAATATCTACCATTAAATGGTAATTTATGGTTAAAATCCTTCGGTGCACCTGGAGCTAATATAGTTCCACCGCCGAACGAGGCAATTGTAGCTCCAGTATCAAGGTCAGTTACATCAAGCGTATTTACACTTATCATTGGACCAGGAGGTGCAAGACTGGTTAGCCTAATTTGATGCACGTTAAATGGGGTATTTGGATAGGTGTGTTGATAATTATATAAAGTAAGTCCACCAGTTAGTGATTGCCCTGGCCCAGTACTATACGTATTAGACATATAGGTAGAAGGGCCTTGGAATGAATCGTCTAACGATAGGTCCACCTGTACTGCAAAAGGCGAGGTTACTGAAATCTGCCCATCATAGTAATGTTTATCAGACCAATGATCATAATTATAAAATTGGTCAAATCCGATGGGGTAGCCGGTATAGGCTTGGGTCCAATAGGCTAAACCTTGAGGGTCATTACGATTAATATAAAAATTTCCAGCACCAGAACCACCGACATTGGTAAATGACCAATAAAACTCTGGCAGGCCGGTTTTATTTGGACGAACACCGGTGTTGCTACCGCTTCCAGTCGTCTGGGTTAAGATTGCTGCAATTGATCTCGTGTCATTGCCTGCATCCTGAATAGACATTTGACCGCTAGATGCTCCTACTATTGTGGTTGGCATTAATTATAATAATTTTTCAATTTGATCCCTTAAGTCATCAATTTGGTGTTGCTGTTGCTTGATTGCCTCAATTAGAACCGACACAAGGGCTGGATAGGCAACTGCCTTGGTACCATCCGCATTTTCAAATACAACTTCTGGGAATACCATTTCCATTTCCTGAGCAATAACACCCGCATGAATCCGTGTCGTATCTTTTTGATCATTTCTGGTGAATGTAACGCCTCTCATTGATGTTACCTTATCTAGAGCATCAGTGATGGTCTTCACATTATCTTTAACTGATCGATCTGAATATGCAATAATATTAGAACTAGCATAAATATCACCAGCTACTTCAAATACATAAGTGGTTGGGCTAATTCCAACTCCGATCTTTCCGCTAGCCTCTGTAATAATACTGTCAGTTAAGGTTGCTCCGCCTGTATTTGTTTTAGGAATTTTTCCAGCCGTAAGTGATATTACTACTGAACTTCCGCTTGTTCCTGAAGTACCAGAGGTACCTCGTGTTCCTGACGTTCCAGAAGAACCGCTTCCACCAGTTGCACCGGAAGTACCGCTTGTGCCTGATGTACCATTAGCACCATTTGCTCCAGAAGTACCGCTTGTACCATTAGCACCATTTGCTCCAGAAGTTCCTGAGCTTCCGTCAGTACCATTTCCTCCAGCTCTTCCAGAAGTTCCACTAGATCCAGAAGTACCGCTTGAACCATTAGCTCCATTTGCACCTGAAGTACCGCTTGAACCATTAGCTCCGTTTGCGCCTGACGTACCGCTTGAACCATTAGCACCATTTGCTCCTGAAGTTCCAGAAGAACCGTTAGCTCCAGTTGCACCTGAAGTACCACTTGAACCGTTTGCACCTGAAGTTCCAGAAGTTCCGCTTGTTCCATTAGCTCCATTTGCACCTGAAGTTCCACTTGTTCCATTAGCACCATTTGCACCTGAAGTTCCGCTTGTTCCAGACGAACCGTTAGCTCCATTTGCTCCAGAGGTACCACTTGTTCCAGAAGAACCATTAGCTCCATTAGCTCCTGATGTTCCTGAAGTTCCGCTTGAACCATTAGAACCTGATGTTCCAGCAGTTCCACTTGAACCGTTTGAGCCACTTGAGCCTGAAGTTCCTGAAGAACCAGTATTACCTGAGCTTCCAGATGTACCCGAAGTTCCGCTTGAACCGTTTGACCCGGACGTACCTGAAGTACCACTTGTTCCAGAGGTGCCGGACGTACCTGATGCACCAGAAACTCCACTTGTACCTGAAGAGCCGGTTGAGCCTGAAGAACCTGAAGTTCCAGAACTACCATTCGATCCGCTTGAACCTGATGTTCCCGACGAACCGTTTGAGCCACTAGAACCAGAAGTTCCACTTGAACCGTTTGAGCCATTCGATCCGCTCGAACCTGAAGTTCCAGAAGAACCGGTATTACCTGAGGTACCAGAACTTCCGTTTGATCCCGAGCTTCCGTTTGATCCACTAGAACCTGAAGTTCCGCTTGAACCAGAAGAACCGTTTGACCCTGAAGAACCTGATGTACCACTTGTGCCTGATGTACCATTAGCTCCATTTACTCCAGAAGTACCAGATGTTCCTGAACTACCATTTGAGCCAGAGCTTCCATTAGAACCTGATGTTCCACTAGAACCGTTAGAACCTGAACTACCGGACGTTCCTGATGTTCCAGCGGTTCCGCTTGAACCGGAGGTTCCTGATGTTCCTGAACTACCGCTTGAACCTGAGGTTCCGCTAGTTCCGGAAGAACCATTAGAACCATTTGAGCCTGAACTTCCTGAAGTACCACTTGAGCCATTTGAACCGTTAGAACCTGAAGAACCTGATGTTCCACTTGTTCCTGAAGAACCGTTAGCACCGTTTGCGCCAGATGTACCGCTTGTTCCTGAAGAACCGTTTGAACCTGATGTACCGGAAGTACCTGAAGTACCACGTGTTCCTGAAGTACCAGATGAACCTGACGTACCAGCAGTACCGGAAGTTCCGCTAACTACATATGACACAGTCATATTTTTAGCTTGAACAGTGCCAGTAGTAGATATAACTGAAACACCAATTGTATACATACCTAATGAAAGTGAAGCAGTTGAAGTTACATTGTAAATACCGTAGCCGGTGCCGTCAACATAATAAAGTTGGATCTTATCACCAATTGCAAGACCGGTAAAGAAGCTAGCAGCATTTCCAGTAGATCCAGCAGTACCTATATAATCAATAAGACTTGTTTCATAGAATGCTATAAATGCGAATGCTGATAAAGGTTGACCGACTGATCCAGTAGATGACCATCCACCTGCTGAATAACTACCCCAATTATTATAAATCAAAGAGTTTGCTGGAGGAGAAGCAGATAATCCACTTGTTCCAGAAGTTCCGGAAGAACCGCTAGTTCCAGAAGTACCAGAAGTTCCGCGTGTACCAGAAGTTCCAGAAGAACCAGAAGTACCAGAGGTTCCACTAGAACCATTTGAGCCTGAGCTACCATTAGAACCTGAGGTTCCACTTGTTCCAGAAGAACCATTTGAACCAGAAGTTCCTGAGCTTCCGTTAGATCCATTTGAGCCAGAAGTACCAGAAGAACCATTAGAACCTGAGCTACCATTAGAACCTGAGGTTCCACTTGTTCCACTAGAACCATTAGAACCTGAGCTACCGTTTGATCCACTAGAACCAGAAGTTCCACTAGAACCGTTTGAACCGGAAGAACCTGAAGTTCCCGAAGAACCGTTTGAGCCAGAGCTTCCACTAGAACCAGAAGTACCACTTGAGCCGTTAGAACCACTTGAACCTGATGTTCCTGAAGAACCATTAGATCCGCTTGAACCTGAAGTTCCAGAAGTACCAGAGCTACCGTTAGAGCCATTTGAACCTGAGGTTCCGCTTGTTCCTGATGAGCCGTTAGATCCATTAGAACCTGATGTTCCAGAACTACCAGTTGAACCAGAAGAACCTGAAGTACCAGCAGTTCCAGAAGAGCCGTTTGAACCAGATGTTCCTGAAGTTCCACTAGAACCGTTTGAGCCATTAGAACCTGAAGTTCCTGAGCTTCCATTAGATCCATTTGAACCTGAAGTACCAGAAGATCCACTAGAACCATTTGAGCCAGAAGTACCTGAAGTTCCTGAGCTACCATTTGAACCTGAAGTTCCAGAAGAGCCGTTTGAACCTGAAGTTCCTGATGTTCCACTTGTTCCGGAAGAACCGTTTGACCCAGATGTTCCTGAGCTTCCATTAGAACCTGACGTACCGCTTGATCCATTTGATCCGTTAGAACCTGAAGTTCCACTTGAGCCGTTTGATCCATTAGAACCTGAAGTTCCAGAAGAACCATTTGAACCGGAAGTTCCTGATGAACCGTTTGCTCCATTTGCTCCTGAAGTTCCCGATGTACCAGAAGTACCGCTTGAACCATTTGATCCATTAGAACCTGAAGTACCTGACGTACCAGAAGAACCGTTTGAACCTGAAGTTCCTGAGCTTCCGTTTGATCCATTAGAACCTGATGTACCTGACGTACCACTTGAACCATTTGAGCCTGAACTTCCTGAAGTACCAGCAGTTCCGCTTGAGCCATTAGAACCTGATGTTCCTGAGCTTCCGTTAGAACCGCTTGAGCCTGAAGTACCACTAGTTCCACTTGAACCGTTTGAACCTGAAGAGCCTGAAGTTCCAGAAGAACCTGTTAATCCGCTTGAACCAGAAGTTCCTGATGTTCCAGAGCTACCGTTTGAACCTGAAGAACCACTTGTACCAGATGAACCATTCGATCCACTAGAACCTGACGTTCCACTAGTTCCTGAGCTTCCATTTGATCCAGAAGTTCCACTTGAACCTGATGTTCCTGAAGAACCATTAGATCCGCTTGAACCTGAAGTTCCTGAGCTACCGGTTAAACCAGAAGAACCTGAAGAGCCTGAGGTTCCGCTTGTTCCTGATGAGCCGTTAGATCCATTAGAACCTGATGTTCCAGAACTACCAGTTGAACCAGAAGAACCTGAAGTACCAGCAGTTCCAGAAGA